>BNJU01004932.1_pt1 | contig 255293 bp, 417 predicted proteins | sample 8539281 | NCBI WGS metagenome assembly BNJU01 (sample SAMD00202456, study PRJDB9452) | human saliva metagenome | isolation source: human saliva | place: Japan | reverse complement strand
GGTCTACCTAAGATTGTAGAACGTTTCTTGCAATATTTTACCGGTCTCTTATTATTTTGCGTTGATTCTATCCAGCATTACAAATGGGATGATAGGGCAGTTTGCCAACCTTTAAATGGCTAGATTTAATAGCTGTCTTTCCAACAATTCTATATCGTTGCCATCGTAACTTAGTAGATGACCGTATTTTGGTGTGATATTGGTGGCTGGTTTTATGATTTATCTTTTAACTTATATAGACATAACTCTGTCTAGGGAAATCACTAAGACGGAGTTTTAGTTAAATAACCGTTGAGATCTTAAAACAGACCATTCGGAATTTTAATGAGTTTTTATTTATTGATTGGGTGTACAATGAGAGTTTGTTGTGTGCTAGATTTTTGCGGTTACTATTTTCATTTTCAAAGCTTTCGAGTCTGCACAGCAGTATTGAGGACTTACTGCAACTCTATCTATAACCCTCAAGTCGATGCTTTGAGCAATTATCTACTTCGTTAATTTTGAAATAGGTCAAAAAGTAGAGGATGGGACAAGTCCCAGGCCTCAGGAGGAAAAGCGTGAGCAAAACTGCTTGGTAATCAGAATGTCAAATTTGCTCGCTTTGTTCGTATTGATTATAGATTTGCAGACTCAGCCACTGAGCATTTTAATAATTAAAGATTTTTAATAATTAAGATTTTAATAATTAAGATAATAATTGCGATTTTTAAAGAATGAAATCTTTTGTCCCAAACTCTTTACAAAGCTATTGTTTTCCTCAACAAAAAGTAGTGATTGGAAAAGCACTTTTGATTTTAATCACAGGAGTTCCTTAGAACAATTGATTAGGACATAGTGCCACCCATCACAGCTATCTGTTAGTTTTCTTTGGTCTCAATTTCGTGTAACTCGATAATGTATTGTTTCACATCGTCTTTGACTTGAGGATGTTTGAGGCAGCATGGTCAATGATGTTTTCCATAAGCCAAATTTGTCGCCGACATCCTGACTGTCACCTGTGAACTCACGAGCTGAATACTCTGATGTTTTGTTGAGAGTATCAATAGCATCTGTCCACGGCTGGATTTCATTTCCGGCACTCCGGCTCTGTGTTTCCAAGATGGAGAAGATATCGAGGCGTCGTAGGTGCAAAGCGTCACGACAATGGCGAGATCATTGGTGCGTCTTCTGGTTTTGGCTTTTCAACAAAAGTTTCCTACGCTGTAGAGCCCATTTACTCCTTCACCTTGTGGATTAATAACACCGTAAGAAGAAACTTCGATCGTGGCATCTTTCATGACCAGCAATGTTAGGCGTGTGTTTCTTCGTAATCGTTCATCAATTGCTAGTAGGTAAGTACTGCTTTGTCATTTGTAATGTCCATTAGGTCAGTCCACCTAGCATGACAAACGAAAGGTCTCATTTCCAACGAAAGCTTTTGGCTTTGTAAACAGCGTCTCCAAGTCCGCGGATGGCTTTGACGAATGAAACAAGACGGATACCAGTCGTTTCATCTACGAGTTTTAGATCAGATTTACCTTTCTCTTGAGGTTGTGCCAATTCAAAAATTTGAATCAAAGTGGTTCCTCAATGGAGCGTTTAGATTTTCCGGTTTACGACCAAGATGTCTTTTGATACCGGCCTTTAATAGCTAACTTCGACAATAAATTTGAATAGTCGGTCGTCAACGATAGGCAGCATTTCTTTGGCGAGCGCTTTGGTTGCTGGCAGAAACGAGATTCCAAGTCCAGCAGCTAGGGATAGCAGCTTTTCTTACTTCGAGTCATATGCCCTCCTGTAGTAGCTAGTACGACCATTCGTTTTCTGTGCTTTGATCATTATTCATTATATCATAAATGGCGTCTTTTATGTTAAGGCTTTCATAAATCACGTGACAGATCGCTCGAGTAATTGGCATATAGACACGCAGTTCTTGTGCGAGTTCGTACGCAGCTTTGGTGGCGGAAATGCTTCGATAACCATGCCCTAGGTATTTCAATATCTTCTGCACTCCTCCGCCACGACCAAAGAGCATCACTCAGCGCGCCAATTACGTGAGTGAACGGAGGTTCCTGGTGACAATTAAATCTCCTACTCCGGATAAGCCACTATATGTTGAGGGACTAGCACCCAGTTTGACGCTCAAGATGATGTACTTTGCCAAGCCGCGTAAGATAATGGCAGCTTTTGCATTATCACCGTAACCGAGACCATAGAAGGGCACCTCGCTCCGACAGCAATGATATTTTTAGTGCTGGCTGTTTCTACGCCGATGACATCTGTATTAGTGCGTAGAGACGGAAGTAGTGATTGCTGAAAAGTTCTTGAACATATTTTGTCGCTTCTAGGTCTTTTTGAAGCTGCTGTGATAGAGTAATATCACGACGATTAGTTTCTTCAGCATGGCTAGTCCAGAGTACGATCAACCACTTCGCTTTCGTAAATTTGGAGATAATTCTTCTTCTAAAATTATGGAAAGTCGTTTGTAGAGTATCGGGTTCGGAGTCCTTTTGAAGCGATATGATTTTGATCTGGATGGTCTAACACCTCAGCCACTTGTTTGGCTACAAGACGTGTGTAACCTTGGTTGGAACCGACGAAGAGAATGGCATCCACGCCGTCAAGGGTTTCTTTTAAGTCCGTAATACGCTGTAATTTTTCATCAAGAACAATATCTTTTAGAAAATAACGTGCCGGTAGTGAATGGTAGCTTGCTGATTTCAGTAATTTGTTCGCGGGCTGCTGCAAATACGAGACTTCATGTCCATTGTCATTTAATACTAGTGCTAAACTTGAACATAGACCGGGACCTAAAACAGCAACTGTTTGTTTTTCCATGTTCTTCTCCTATAGAGTTTTCTACTTCATTTTACCACAGAAAGCGATAAATTTCTTGTTTAGTAGTAGCTTTTATAAGTTATTATTTTATAAAGTATAAGGCTGATTAAAGTGCATAAAAAGAGTGTAATGAAGCAGGAGTTGGCTAGTATAAAACTATTTATCACGACCTTTAAAAATCGAGTGGACGGCAGGTAGAGGAAGTGGTAAGACTGTGTATATCAATGAGGAGGGAGTCGTGTGTGAGCAGCACCGATTGTTGGGTGACCGCTACACCTTTGTCCTTGTCGATAGGAAGGTAAAAATATTTACTCGTCCGTTTTTCTGAGTAAATTTGCTGAGAGTATCCAGAATCGCTTTGACCGGATTGCCCATGATTGTCCCTGGTTGGCGACACAAAGTTTGGTGAGGGATTCTGTTGAAAGTATGGATAAATTGATTTTGTCTGGCGGACAACGATGTGCACACTACGTGAGAAAAGCGGACGATTGAGAGTGATGATTACAATATGGTGCGACGAATTTGAGATGGCTCTGTTAGCTAGAAAACTATTCGACAAGGAAAAACAATTATGGCGATTTGCCGAGGCTTGCAGTGCCGGTCAATGTTGCTTTGGTGGAACGACTCAACCAGCGCATTGACAACCATTGGCAGGGCTTGCCTTTTGAACTTCACTCCATTCAAACTGGAGAAAGGCAGCGTGGTCGAAGAGCTGTTTGGCCGTTAGCTGTGGATCAACTCTGTCCACGATCAAAGTATTAAAGATTTGGCGCCGAATTTTCGCGCAACAGCTGTATGATACTGGGATAAAAACCATTGGAAGCGATTGAGTCGCTAGATGATAGTCGGATCGGTTGGGCTTCAGTAATTACCCAGAGTTTTAGTAACAATGAAGAAAAGAGGAATCTTAGAACTTTTTCATTGTACTTTTTGCAGAAATTGTAAATTTAAATACGGCTCAGTTTCACGAAGAAAATCGTCGATAATAAGACATTATCAAATAGAAGACCTCCTAATCCTTTATTTGATGAGACTATAAAACTTTTCTTCATAATAATCTCCCTATAAAGATCGACAGGTGATCTTTTGTATTTATATTTTGTCGTTCTTTTGGCTGATTTATGTTATAATGTTTCCGATCATTGATTAAGGAGGAGAGAAGATGATAAAGACCGTTGGAATCGAAGAATAGTTTATCAAGTGGAATCATTGGAGAAAGTCGTTGCAGCCTGATGAAGTGAACTTGGGAGTAGCCTTGAGGCAGGGCTTGCTGAAGTGCTTTTAGAGCATGCAAAACGCATGGAGCTGATCATTGTTCAAGATCATCCTGAGTCCAGCGCTTGAGATCGGATCCAGGCTTTTGACGATTCTTCAATTGACATGATTTTTATGTGCTATCGGTGGAGATGATACTTATCGGCTACCTTGTTTGTTTGAGAATGATGAGCTAAAAGGAGTTTGTACATCAGCAGTATTTCAGGTTTTCTCTGATACTGCGATCAATCATCTTATGCTGCACAAGTTGGAGTCAAGACTTTTTAGACGATCTTTTCTTTTGCTGATGTTTGTGAACTAGAGACAGATATGCTCACGCATTTTCTTGTTTCAAAAGAATTGATTGCGACAGGGCAGTATTCCCAGAAATCCGCCCGGAGCGAAGTTTGGTACGCGAGGAGAGACGTTTCACTTTTAGCCCTGAACGAAACGAACTCGTCGTGAAAATCAAGGATTGGTGAACTACAAAGGCAAAGCACTTTACTGGAGAAATTTTAGGTGGTTGCTTGAGATCCATCTCGTGATATTTGCTCATTCACGATAATGCGGACACCACTGAATATGTAAAGCCAAATATGAACTATTTCCTACGCTGAGCTTGGAAAAGGAAAAATTCTTTTATGTTGGAAACCGGTAGAAGAAAAATCAGAACCAGCATCATATCGAAAATGCTAGAAACCTTAAAACGACAGGAGTATCTGTTTTAAATGGGATTCTTGTACGGAGAAAAGCCAATGGATGAAACCTACTATGATGAGTGCAAGCAAAGTCCTGCTTGATGTCATTGATTACAGATGTTCCAATCTTGTATAATGTAAATGTTGACAGTATGCCACTCCGAGAGCGATTGTTCCTTTTTGGTATGAAAGTTGAAGTGGATGCCAACGAGCTAAGTGATTCGATTTTGAATGAGACGAATAGCTCAGTGCAGGCTGAAAGAGATGACCCTGCATTTTGCGTGTTGTTGCTGAATTAGTATAATAGGTGCTCAAATGTGGTAGTGCAGATACGCTGAGTTCGTGGTTTTGAGCTCGAGCTCAAGCTTTAAAAATGAAAATTACTGCCAAAACGTAGAGACGGCTCCATGCGGCAGGTTATGACTTAAAAGTGGCAGAGCGTACGAAAGTCATTATGCCATAGAGATTAAATTAGTGCCAACAGGTGTCACACTCATACATACCGTGAGTTGGTGGACGTAACTTTGACCTTTATGATCGTTCATCTAATCCACGTAAAAAGGATTGGTGTTGATTAACTCTGTGGGCGTTATTGATGGGGATGCTATGGCAATCTGGGAAATGAAGGGCACATTTTTGCGCAAATGCAGAACATTACAGATCGGGTTATGAAGTGGTTTTGAAGAAAGAAAGATCGTATCGTTCAAAGCTGTCTTTTCACCGTTTTTGCTTGCTGATAATGATGAAGCAGATGGTGTGCGCAGGTGGTTTTCGAAGCACGCATTGAGAAGAGGAGTCTGTCATAGCCAAGAAAAAGCGATCATTTGTTTGTCCAAGGTGTAAATGCATTCCTCCCAAGTATCTGAGGGCGCTGTCCTAACTGTGGGGCTTGGTAACTTCTTTTGTGAAGAGATCGAAGTTGCAGAGGTGGGAAGTGCGCGTGTGTTCTTCTGACTAGAGTGAGTCGACCGACGAAGTTGGCGAGGTGACTTCTATCAATGTCAACCGTGCCAAGACAGATATGGATGAGTTTAACCGCGTCTTGGGTGGCGGCGTGGTGCCAGGAAGTTTGAGTTCCAATCGGAGGAGATCGGTGTTGGGAAATCTCACCTTTTATTTGCAGGCTCGACCCAACTATCTGCGCTGCGGGAACGGTATTGTATGTCATCAGTGGGGAAGAGTTCGTTGAGCAGATTGCTGCGTGCGGAGCGATTAGGCGACATGACGGTGAGCTTGATCTATGTGCCGAGACCCAATATGCCGCTTAGATTCGTGCTGAGAATTGATTAAGCCAGACTTTCGTGATTATGAGACTCCATCCAGACGATTCTATCGCCAGAAATTTCTAGTGCGCAAGACACGGTTTCGCATAGTAAGAAGTGACAGCGGAGTTGATGGCTGGCAAAACCAGCACATTGCTACCTGTTGATTGTCGGTCCTAAGGACCAAGGAAGGTACCTGGCTGGACCTGGACCTTGGACACATGGTGGAGCACGCGCTATTTTGAGACTGGGTGATACGAGCATACTTTTCGTATTTTGCGGCGGTCCATCGCTTCGGCTCTCACGAATGAAATCGGCATTTTTGAGATGCAGTCCAGGTGGTCTGCTTGAAGTGCTCAGTCCTGGCCAGGTTTTCTTTAGAGAGCGCGTTTAGACGGGAGCAACAGGCACAACTTATCGTGCAGGACCATGGAGGGACGCGTCCAACTCCTTGCGGAAGCGCAGGCCTTTGGTGACGCCGATTGTGCGTTTTAGCAATGCCAGGCGGACAACGACGAGGTTGGACTGTCCTCGCGCCAGTCTCGATTATGGCTGTTTTGGAAGCGAGGCAGGGCTATTAGTGCAAAATCAAGATGCTCACCTCACGTCAGCAGGCGGTGTCAAATTAGATGAGCCAGCCATTGACTTGAAGCTGCTGCTGTCGCAATTAGCCTAGTTATAAAGATTTGCCACCATAATCCACAGGTGTTTGTTGGAGAAATCGGTCCTGGACGGAAATCCGCCGTGAAAGAATCGCATTGAGCGACGCATTAATGAAGCTGCAAGCCAGGGCTTTACCAGTTTACGCCCTAAAAACTCTCTGAACGGATTGAACATTTCGAAAACCATTGCAGTTATTGGTGTAACAACGATTGGTGAAGTGTTGAAGAAGGTGTTTTGGATGAAACAGTAACTGAGCGTGTGAATTGATAGAGTGAGACAGATCGTGGCTTTCCATTGCTAAGGAAATTCTATAATGATTGGAAGAATAATAAAAGTTTCATCGTTTCGGTTATTTCTTTTCGACAACTATGTGGTATAATAGTAACGTTTGAAATAAAAACAGGTTTTTCCTGTTGAAAATATAAGATAAAGAAATGAGAGACATGGGGTGTGGTGAATCAAATTCGTGTGCGTTATGCACCAAGTCCAACAGGACCGTTACATCGGAATGCGCCGGACTGCGCTCTTTAGTGTCTTTACGCTCGTCACTACGGCGGGAACTTTATCATTCGGATTGAGTGATACTGACCGTAAACGCCATGTGGAAGACGAACGTTCCGCAGTTGGAGAAAATCTGCGTTGGTTAGAGTGATTGGGATGAGAGTCCGGGACGCATGAAAAATATCGCCGGTCTGAACGTTTGGACATTTACCAAAGCTATGTCAATGAGGTACTGCGAAAAGGCTTGGCTTATAAAGTCATATGCGACGGAGGAAGGAACTGGCGGCAGAGCGTGAGCGCCAGGAAAGCTGCTGGAGAAACACCTCGTTACATCAATGAATGTCTGGAGTACTGAAGATGGAAAGCAGCATATATCGCAGAGCGTGAAGCATGCAGGCATTGTTCCAACAGTCCCGTCTTTGTGGTCAATGAATCTGGTATTTACAAGCGGAACGATCTTGTCAAAGTGAGATTGAATTTGAAGGTGGCATGTCGGTGGTGACTGTTGTCTAGAAAAAGACGGTTGTCCAACTTATAATTTTGCGGTTGTGGTGGATGACCATTCGGTGAAAATTTCCATGTCATTCGTGGAGATGACCACATTGCCAATACCCCTAAGCAGCTCATGGTGTACGAAGCGCCTCGGTTGGGAAGCGCCAATGGTGGTCACAAGATGACCTTGATTATTAACCCGGAAACGGGCAAGAAATGGTCCAAACGTGATGCGAAACACTTTTGCTCGTTGATCGAAGATTACCGTAAGAAAGGGCTGCCTTCCACGAAACCCGTCTTCACTCTTATTGCCCTCCTTGGCTGGAATCCTGGCGGTGAAATGGAAATCTATCAGTGGAAGAATTGATCCAACTCCTTTGATGAATCATCGTCTCAGCAAAGCTCCGGCTGCTATTCTTTCGACAAAGAAATTAGAACTGGATGACATTATTGAACACGATTATATGCGGATTTTTGAAAACCATTTTGATGTGGCGAAACCTCACTCGAAAGCTGGCTGTCGTCGTTTGACTGACAAAAGCTGAAAAATTGGTTGAATCTTTTACAAAACCACAAATGAAGTCTGTGGGTGAAATCGTACCCTGTCTGAGATATTTTCTTTGGCAGTTTCCCGGAGCCAACGGTGGCAGAAGAGAGAGTTTATGACAGTATGAAACGGTACTGAATAGCATTCGAAAGCATTCGAAAGCAAAACAGTTATGATACGAAGACTGCAAGTCAGAAAACATCTTCCCACAAATCAAGCGTAGTGCAAAAGAAACGGTGTCAAGGCAAAACACCCTGGAGTGCCAATTCGTATTGTCAACTGTTTCCGTGTGCGAAAGTGCGGTCGAATTACCGACACCATTTACCTGCTTGGACGTGAAAATCTGTTGAGCACATCGAAAATGATGCAAGGAACATCCAATAAATTGCACGAAAACATCACAGGTATTAAACTTGTGGTGTTTTCTGCTTTACTATGATGAAATGCTTGACTTTATGCCGTTATAATAAACCCTTAATACTAAATCAAAGTGAGGAATGCTTATGCCAGCTACTAAAATGACCCTATCAGGAAATTATTCAGTTTATAGCGGATACTGAAAAGACAAATGTAAAGGGACTTTTGAAGGAAAACTATGCATGACAAAGTGCCGCCGAATTCAGTTAAGTCAACGGGCAGACGTATTTCTCTTTTGGTGACTGGGAGGAAATTAAACCTCTTTGCTGGCCTAGAAGAGAACAAAACCTGTGTGGTGAGCAGGAGTGTCGAAACTGTCCATAGACTAAGCAGCATGTTTATGGGTCAGTGACTCGGATTGAGCCAGGAGCTATTATCCGCGACCAGGTGGGAAATCGGTGATAATGGCGATGGTGATTATGAGGAACCGTTATCACCATCGGAGCTGAGATCAAGTTGGAAACTTGATGATTGATTATGGGAGCCAGTTTCGGGTGATCAGAGCTACCGCTGGACAAGCCACACTGTGGTGCTGCGACCGTTCTTGCCGGTGTCATTGAGCCCGCCAGCGCGAGATCCTGTCCCGAGTGGTGGGACAATCATGTCTGATAGCCAGTGACTGTCGTTATTAGTTGAAGGTGCAGATTGGCAATGGTTCTATCGTCGCTGCAGGGGCTATTGTGACGAAAGATGCTAGAAAATATGTTGTTGTAGCTAGCCTGCGCGTGATTAAGAAAATTGTATGAGACAAACCCAGCAGAAAACAGCATTGGAAGGCAACGTCTTTGGACACTTTAAAGAGGGAGTATGATTGATTATCGCAAAATTACATAGAGACTTGCATCAAAATTCGGAAATTGGACTGGAAGAGTATAAGACTCATGCCTCATCTGATGAGAATAATTGATGGCTTGACTCTGCCGGCTTGGATTTCGTTGAGATTCGGACCTGGCGTACGAATTTTGGTCCTGCGGCACAAACAGTACACGACTGAACGATTAGCTGGCGGACGAGATATTGACGGTTTGCCGATTGTTGAGGAGACAGGTAGCGTTTTGCGTGAGTCAACTATGAGACGTATGCACGCCTCAGGGCATGATATGCACATGACTTATCGCTCTGGGTTTGTTTGGAGCACCAACTGCCGAGCAGCCCAGGCTACACCACTTTTTCTTTTCCAGCGCTGATGAAAATGAAGCTGAGGGCAGTGCTGATGCGAGGAGACGAAGCCTTTCGGTGACTGGCCGCTGCATGAATTTGCGGGTACATCATGTTCGGTCTGATCTCGAGGTAGGAGATATTGCTACGAACACCAGTAACACTTTTGCAGGGACCTGTGAAGTCAAATTAACCTTGAAAGAACCCAAGGGTGGTCATGCTGCATTTCCACATACGCTACGACAGCCTTTGGTAGCAGCAGCTATTTTATCCTCCAGGTTCAGACCATTGTGAGTCGCATAATGTGGATCGAATTGAAGTTGAGCTGTACGTCTTACCCTTTGGTGAATTCCATGCTGGAAACGACGAATAATGTGATTGCTGAAACCGCTGCATCAAAACCACCCGAACGTTGACTTGCGGAGATGATATGTTCACCAAAACGTTGCGGGAAATCGCTGAAGGAGTAGCGCGATCGTTTGCGTGTGAGCTTGAGTTGGAGCCTGAAAACATAGTTATCTTCCTGTGGGAAAATCATCTTGATGAGCTGCTCACGTACGAATTTTTCCCGAAAAGAGAATGGCGTGCACATGATTGATATTTCACCCAATGTGACCGGTGAGGACCTTCTGGCTGTCTGCTCAGTAAAGTCCAAGGGTGTGGATGATTCTGGCTGGGAATTGATAGTCCTTATAACTGCATGTCGTCCTAAAAGTGGCGTTAGATGAAGCTATGGCGTTGCCTATTTTGCTATTGAAAAATGGGAAGCCTTTCTTAAGTGCAAAAGTTAATGAATAATGGCTGAGAATGTTGATAATGTTTCTGATTGAGGGAGGAAAGCATAAACAAGGCAGATTTGCGCAAAACCATAGTCAGAAAAATGAAAGACAGCGAATTGATAGTAAACAACAGCAGAGAGATGCTTTGCTCACTCAGTACTTTGCTGGAATCTTCCTCATCAACAAGCTAGAACAGTTGCTACTTATTTATCTTTGCCACACGAGTTTGATACAAAGGATTTTCATCAGACAGGCTCAAGCAGATGGTGCGCAAGCGGGTTTTGGTCTAAGACTTATCCCGAAGGGCGCATGACTTTTGTGAGATTATAATCCAAATGACTTGGAATTGACTGTTTTGGTGTCTGGGAACCAAGAAGTGAACGAGCGGTGGAAAAATCTCATAATGATTTGATACATGTTCCGCGTGCTTTGCTTTAACAGGCTATCGGATTGGCTGGTCAGGCGGCTATTATGACCGCTAGTTTGGCTGAGTACAAGGGATGACAGTAAGTACAATTTATCCTTACCAGTTAGTTGATTTTCTCAACCAGGTACCGGTGGATATTCCTGTTCAGGGAGAGGTATTGATTTGTGAATAAAATTTATGATAAACGTTATCCAGTGACGAGTTTATTGTTACTTATCACGACAGGAGTTTTCCCTAACAATGTTTCTGTTGCGTGGCTTTAAATTATACTGGTACCCAAACGATTTATGAGTGCAACGAATGGTCCGAACGATTCGTTAATATTTTCCAAGTCAGATTTGGCGCTTTGGTGTCGGCGATTTTTGTTCATATCGGCTTGGAGCATTTTGTGATGAATATGAGTTACGCTGTATTTTATCGGACGACAAGCTGAGTAGATATTTTCGCCCGTGAATTTTCTGTTTCTTTATCTGATGTCTGGTATTTTAGGAGTGTCTTTGTCTTCTTTTCACTCCAAGTGCTGTGGCTGCAGGTGCCTCTACATCTTTGTTTGGGATGTCGGTGCTATTATTACTTTTGCGCCATAGGCGGTGCGATCCTTGCATTCGTGCTAAACTTGGTCAGTCATGCCGGAGTTCTTCGAGTTATGAACTTGATGTTGGAGCTTTGACACCGAGGAATTAGTCTGGCAGGACACTGTAGTGGTGCGGTCGGATATGCGCTCTCTGTGCTGTTATTTCCCAGTCCGCGGCAAGGAAGAAGAGCTTATCAGGGTAGGACAACATTGTTAGTGGCGTTGATTTGCTCATATTGTTTTAGCTTTAGGAATGATTTGGCTAGCTTTTTAATTGAGGTACATATAAAAGAGGTAACGTTACCGTTGCATCTCGCAGCAGCAATCTGTTCACCTCTTTTTGCTTTTATTTCTGTTGGACCAACCAAAATCTTTTGCAGCAATCGTGATGCCAGTTAATGGTGACCAATCTATTTTATCAACGTCCAATATTAAAGAGAAGCGGTGCTCATATGAAGAAGCGCCGCTTTTCGTTTTCTCTCAAGTTGAAAGTGGCTGCAACGTCCTTAAGAATTTGTAATGGTAAAAGGACTCCCTTAGCGGATCGTAAGGATGTTGTGATTAGAACAGTTCGTGTTTGTTAATTTATCAGCCACATACCTCGGATTTCTTTGCAAGTGTTGGCTATTGGGAACAACTTTAGTCAAGCAAGCCGTCTGCAATACACGCTGAAATTCTTGTGGTGGCAGGAGAGAAGATGTCTAAAATCATGTCCATGCTAGCTATCTTGAACGATGTGTGCCAGATCTCCAACAAACCAGTTCACCGTCAGCGGTGGTCACTTTTGGCTGCCAGTCGAATAGACCTTTTGACACAAATCGAATGCATAGATATGTTTGGTCTGGAAAGTGCAGGCCAAAATTTCGAGCATAATAGCCTTCTCCGCAACGATGTCCTAGCAGATTACCACAAGTTGGTGGTAAAGATGATAAAATTTACTAGTACTCTTCAAAATTGGCTGGTAAAATCCTGCTTCGAGAATCAATTGTCGATTTTGAAAGTTGGATTTATCGTAGTCTTTGATTGCTTCACCTGTGGAGCGTTGACATATGCGACTTCTGCCAAGTCGTGAAGGAATGATGGTTCTTGCACGGAGACTATCTGATGAGCAGGGTTTGGCTGGCAAAAGGGCGAGAAAAGGCAGTAGCTGTTTCAAAGCGCTTTGAGTTTGGGTTTTGCGCGTTTTCTCTTTCATACCCCTCTGACTGAGTGTGTAACATGAGAAATACTTTGACAGCAGATAAAGAAAGGAGTGAAATGAACCACACTTTTAAAGCGGTTGGAGCTAATAGCGCACTGGTGGTAATATGCTTTTTGCTGTTATGAGACGAAAGAAGCTGGGCGAAAAGTTCTCAGCTTCAGTAGCATATAGCGCATCAAACCAACGATGTAGTAGTTGATTGCTCTCTTTCCATATTAGTAAGTCAAAACAAAATATTTTTCTTACCACGACGCGTAACGGTGAGTTCATTTTCGCTTAATTTGTCAGCGTCCGTTAATCTGTAGTCAAGATCGAATGCGTTTCACCATTGATATAAATAGCGTGCGTCTTTGAACGATCTTCACGCGCTTGGCGTTTAGAATCGACAACGCTAGCCGTTACCAAAAGCTCCTACGATATTGAGATTGTCATCTGCTTTACCTGATAATTTGGCTTTACACCACGGAGACCTTGAGCCAGCTCTGACGAGACAGATTTTGATATTTCCGACAAAAGTTGCTCGGTGATAATGGAGAGTGCTTTCAGTGACTTTTCACAGATGCACGAGTGTAACGACTTCTCGCTTAGATGTGCCAAACGTTCATGTGGAGCTAGCTCAAATTGTTTCCTCGATTTCTTCGATTTCATCAAGCGGAAGAAGAGTGAAAATTTTAAGGAAACGAACGGCATCAGCGCGTCCATGACATTCATCCAGAAATTGGTACATTTCGTAAGGACTGGTCTTATCAGCATTGAGCCATACAGCGTTGCCTTTCTGACTTACCGCCAAATCTCTTACCGGTTGCGTCCTGTGATAAAGGGGCACTGTAATAACGTGAGCTGTTTTGTCTGCCTTCCGACGAAGCAGTTCAGTACCAGCAGTCATACGTTCCATTGGTCAGAACCACCGATTTGTGAAAGTGACACCGTATTGGCGACGAAGCTCAAAAGTCATAGTATGCATGATTTGGTATCATAAACTCAGACAGATCCCTGTTTCAATTCGTACGGATTTCTTTACTCATCATGTAGTTGACGGTGAAATAGTTTTCCGACATCGCGCAGAAAGTCAATAAAACTAATCAGCAGAACCAGTCGTAGTTGTTGACCATTTCCAGCCTTGTTGTCACCATTTTCGAAAAGATCAAGAAAGGCTTGAAGATACTTGCGCTTAGATATGCTCCGTACCCAGGCCCTCTCAACCGTGTCTTTTGTTTGTAAACTCCGCTCGGTATCTTTAAATGATGGATCGTGATTGACCCGCGTTGCACCGCCGACGAGAGCTGTGGCTTGTGACCCGCCAGCTGTAAATGTTTCATGACAAGGATTGGTACAAGATGACCGAGGTGCGGGCTGTCGGCTGTTGGATCATGGCTGAGAATAAAAACTAACATTTCCTTCCGCTAAGGCTTTTGCGCAACGCTTCTTCTTCGTCAGTTGCTTCTGAAAAACCAAACCACGTTCTTATAGCTCATCAAAATGTGCATGTCTGTCTCTCCTTTATAAAATTTCTCTAGTTATTGCACATTGTATCTACATACCAGCCAGAATGTGTGTGTAAAATTGCAAAATAATTTGACAATGATTCCTTGAGCCATGCTTTTCCTGTTGTCGTAGTTTCATATAAATTTGCTATAATAGGCAGACGAAAGGATTACAGGAGAAAAGAATGAGTAAACAAGTTTTTGAAAAAGATCAAACGATTGTTTGAAAAACTTTTTCAAACGAATCGTCCGAGCAAAAATGAGAAAAGCTGGACACTTTGGAGTGTTGATGGACTGTCCTTCGTACTCTGAAATCAATATCAAATGTCTTTTTGTGTTTTGATTCTTTTTAGGTTGCTTGTTTGCGTGGAGGGAAATTGCATTAGGCTATGGTGCACTGGTCTTTGACAAGGTTGAGCTCCAAAAGAGAAGAGTTCATCATTCAAGATATTTCAGCCATTTCTCAGAATTAAAGAGTAACGACGGCGGCTCCATTTCAGCCATTGATGATGATTTGTTGCGGAGTGCCAATTAGAGTAAAGAATGTTTCTTGACAATGTGAGCGGTCATTTGCGCAGAAGATGAGAAATTTTCCGGAAGACTTTAATGGTTGTTACAAAGCGAGCTTTTGGTGGCTACGCCACGGGTTCAAATCTGTTGTGATTGGTTCCTCAAGTGGTGGTTCTGCCTTAACACAACAGTTAATCAAGCAACAAGTTGTCGGCGATGCTCCAACCTTTGGTCGTAAAGCATCAGAAATCATTGACGTGCTGGCTTTTGAGAACGCTTTCACATGAGCAAAGACGATATTTTAACGACTTATTTTGAATGTGGCACCGTTTGAGAGAAATAACAGCGCAAAATATTGCTGGTGTGGAAAGAAAGCTGCACAAGGAATTTTTGGAGTTCCTGCCAGCAAATTGACAATTCCTCAAGCAGCTTTTATTGCCGGTTTACCACAGGTCCAGTTTGTTTACTCTCATGCAGCTGACGATATGCACTGAAAAGTGCTAAAAGATATGACTTTTGATAGCCCTAATCGTGCGAAAAATGTTATTTACAATGTCGTGCCGCATGTGCGATTAGTAAAGACGAGTACCAGTGTATAGGGTATGATTGGTGACGTCGAGGACTACCAGTGATACGACTTCAGCAAGAACACATGGCTATCTATATTACGTTGCTATGAAAGAAGCTCAAAAAGCAATGTATGATTACTTAATCAAACGTGACAATGTTTCACGAAAGCAAGAGTTGATGATGCAACAGTGAAAGCTTACAGGAGAACTGAGCTGCGAAAGAGTTGAGTGAAGGCAGCTACACTGTCACCAATAGCATCACACAAGAATGGCCATAATGCATTAAATGCATGACTAATTTGGTAGTAAATTAGATAGATGAACAGGTGCAGTCGAAGCTGATGTCCCTCATGGATAATCGTACCGTGCGAGCTATTTTGTTTGTGGGAGGACGATGGATTATGCTTTCTAACCAGAACAACCATGCATTTGATGCCAGAGCGCTCACCAGGCTCAACCATTGACGATTTTAGCTCATGGTATTGCCACAGACCAAGGGGCTTGTATGGGAAGTGCCAGCATGTCATGTCTAATCCACCCCATTTCTCTAGCGGTGAGCCAATTACGCACGTAGATTAGCCGTGGTACAGCCATGCAGTGGATTTGCAGGAAGCTTTGAATGCTTCTTGGAACATTCCAGCTTAGTGACTTATAAATTTGCTTCTCTGTGACAAAGGAGTTAATGTCCAAGCGTACATGGAGAAAATGGCCATCAAATCGAAAATTATGATATTGAGAAGTCTGCTAATGGGAGGAGGTATTGAAGTGTCTGTCGCCCAACACACTATTGGTTTCAAACTTTAGCCACAATGGGGCATACCAAGAGCCTCATATGATTGAAAGATCACGACAAAAACACGGGAAAGGATTGTCTGGCGAACGCAAAAGCAAAACCACGTTCGTGGCTTTACTCTAAGGCAACGGCGACGATTATGCAGACTCTTATGCGTGGGTATTGAGTTCGGACATGACGACCTTCACGTCTTCGTTTAACGCAGATTAATAGCGGTACTAGCTAGTGCCGATTGGATTGGTAAAACGGGTACGACTAACAGTACGGTGACATAGGGCTCATGGTGGTATCCAATCCTCAAATTAACGTTAGGTGGTTGGATCGGTCATGACACAATGATACTTCAATGGCAGCTTTCGACTGGTTTACAACAACAATGCACAGGCATATGGCTCCACTTGGTGAATGCGGATTTTTCACTAAGCCGACCCAAGTCTCTGAGTGGTGATAAGTTCGACCTTAGATTCTGGTGATCATTAAGTCGTATCGCTCAGCGACGGGTGAACGATGGGCTGGTACAGTAACAGTCAGTGGTCGTAGCATGAACCTGACCGGACAGACGGTTACTAAATATTGAGCAAAGAAACTTGTGCTCCGATGACCTACTAAATGCGTGGAATCGGTGGTACAGATAGTGATTGTCAAAAAGCTTGGGCAAGCACTTTTCTAAACAAAGGTAAAATAAAAACACTCATAAGTACTCTGCAGAGCAGAGTTAAATAAGGTATAATATTACTAATAATTTGTCGATCTGCTTTTATTTGGAAATATTGTCCATATAAAGACTACAGCAGTTAAATCATACTTTTAGAGTCAGATTTAGCTGCTCTTTTACTAGTCTTATTTTGGGATGTCGTTTGTCATCAAAACTTAAAGATTCTGAAAATTACCAGGACAAGTGAAAATTGGCACTCTATCATGTAATAGAGAATGTAGAAGAAGAAGGAGTAAAAACTTAGCAGGACATGAAGTTCAATACGGGAAGCTTACCATGGTACTGAAATCGTAGTTTTTCAAGAATCAGTGAAAGTTTCTTGATTTACCAAATTTGATTGAACGAGACGGATTCGTCTCAAAGATTTTCTGACCATGCGGTTTGAAAAGAAGTATTTGAAGATGCTACTCCTATCTCCAAACTTTACAGATACAATGGAGCTGGGAGTTTGTTGGTTGTGAAATTAAAAGAATCCAGTCACGACTTTAGAAGAAGCACGCATCCCATGATGCCAGCTATTCGGGCAACCTTATTTTGTGACTTTCGTTTGATTAATCAAAAGACACTTGGTGAAATCAAGCATCAGAAGTGCTCTTTGAGAGTTTCAATCATGACAGAAATAGGAACTTTCTTCACTATCAGTGGTGGTGAGCGGATTATCGTATTCTCAGCTCGTTCGTTCTCCAGGTGTCACTTCAATGATAAAGTAAGACAAAATGTAGGAAGGTTGGGTATGGATTCCACCTACGTCAGTTCCAAACCAGTGGAGCTTGGTTAGAAGTTGGAAACGGACCTCAAAGAGATATTGCTCACACTCGGATTGGACTGCACTCGTAAACCTCCACTTTACAACGCTTGTTCGTGCACTTGGTTTCTCTGGTGATTGATGAAATCTTTGATATTTTCGGTGACAGCGATCTCGTTCGCAACACGATTGAAAAGAATATCCACAAAAATCCGATGAGTCCACGTACAGATGAAGCGCTGAGAGAAATCTATGAACGTCTTCGCGGGTGAGCCTGAAAACGGCTGATAGTCACGGCAGTCTGTTGATCGCTCGTTCTTTTGATCCACATCGTTACGACTAGCGGCGGTTGGTCGTTATAAAATCCAATAAAAATTAAACATTAAAACACGCTTTGTTAAATCAAACGATTGCGTGAGCCTTGCAGATCCAGAAACAGGTGAAATCTTTGGTTGAAGCTGGAACTGTTATGACACGTAGCGTCATTGATAGCATGTGCAGAATACTGACGCAGTGATTTGAGTACAAAATTATATATTCCAAATGATGCAGCTGTATTGACGGATCCAGTCGTTCTTCATTCAAAGTGGTGGCGCCAACTGATCCAGATACGCGTGGTGACTATTATTGGTAACACGTAACCCGAGAGGATCTGAGTTCATAACAGATTACGCCAGCGAGATATTTTGGCCGAGATGAATTACTTCGAACCTCGCTGAAGGACTTGGTCGTGTGGATGATATTGACCACTTCAGAAATCGTCGTGATTCGTGCCGTTGTAATGCGTAGCAACCGTCATAAGTACGTCTTGGACGATATCGTATGGAGCGTAATGTTCGCGAGCGCATGGTCAGTGTAAGATAATGAAGTGTTGACACCGCAACAACACATTGCATCCGCCCGAGTCACAGCGGCTGTCAAAAGAATTCTTTGGTTCATCGTCAATTGTCTCAATGGCGGGACCAACATAATCCACTGTCTGAATCTCAATATACAAGCGCCGTTTGTCAGCCTTGGGACCTGCGGCTTTGACCTCGTGATCGTGCTGGATAATGCAGTGCGACGCACTATACCCACCATGGGTCAAGGTACGCGATTGAAACGCTCGAAGGACCAAACATTGGTTTGATCACTAATCTCTGTCTTCTTATGGTCATTTGAATAAATATGGATTTGTCCAAACGCCGTATCGTAAAGTGAATCGTGAAACAGGTCTGGTCACCAATGAGTCGTTTGGTTGACAGCGCGGACGAAGAAGATGAGTTGATCGTAAGCGCAAGCAAAATTCTAAATTAACAGAAGATGGTCGTTTTGCAGAAGCAATTGTCATGGACGCCACCAAGGAACAACCAAGAATTTCCTTCAGATCGAGCAGACTTCATGGATGTATCGTCTTCCTAGCTTAGTGCAGTTGCGGTTGCGACAGCATGTATTCCTCCTCACAATGACGACTCAAACCGTGCTCTCATGGGTAGCCAACATGCGGCGTCAGGCGGTACCGTTGATTGATCCGCTGCACCATATGTTGGCACTGGAAAGGAATACCAGAAGCAGCTCAAGACTCTGGCGGCGGCGATTATTGCCCAACACGACGGTAGAGTTGTGTATTCTGGATGCAGCCAAAGTTGAGAGTTCGTCGTGAACGGTTTCACTATGATGTCTGTCATCGTCACGAAATTCCCGCCGTTCTTAACTTCAGGTACTTCTTACAACCAACGCACGCTGGTAAAAAGTTGGCGATACAGTTGAGATGATTTTAGTCCATATTGGATCCTTCTATGGACAGGTGAAATGGCACTTGGACAAAATCCAACTCGTTGCTTATAAGGACATGGGAAGGTTAACCTTTGAAAGATGCCGCAATATCATGAAAGTGAACGTTTAGTGAAAAGACGATATTGGCTACTATCTGTCGGCTTCGAGAATTTGAATCAGAGACTTACGATACAAAAGCTCGGACCTGAAGAAATCACGCGAAATTCCAAACGATCGGGAAGATGACTGAGAGACCTTTGACGAGATGGGGATTATCCGCATTGGTGCTGGAGGTAAAAGACGACACTTGTCGGTAGTAACGCCGAAAGGTGAAAGATTTCAGGTCCGCCTGAAGAACGCCCTGCCATTACGCAATTTTTGATGATAAGTCTCGTGAAGTGCGTGATACCTCCCTTCGTGTGCCACACGGTGAGAGAGGTGTTGTCCGTGATCGTGAAAATCTACTCGTGCGAACGGTGATGGTGCAATCCGGTAACCAGCCCAACGTGTTGGTACGTGTTTATATACGCTCAAAACGGAAAATCACGTTGGAGATAAGAGATGGTTGGACGCTCAATGGACATACAGGGTTGTTTCCCTGCATTGTTCCAGTTGAGGATATGTTGCCATCTTCGACACGACACCATAGTTGACATCATGTTGAATCCTCTTGGGTGCCGTACATCGTATGAATATCGGACAAGTGTAGAGTGCACTCGGTATGGCTGCTCGCAACCTTGGTATCCACATTGCAACGCCGTCTTGTGACCGAGCTAGCTCAGGTGATCTTTGGAAACCGTTCGTGAAATGGCTTAGGTATGGATAGCGATGCTGAGACAATCCTTTATGATGGACGTACTGGAGAACCGTTTGATAACCGTGTGTCCGTTGGTGTCATGTACATAGATCAAACTCCACCACATGGTTGATGATAAGCTCCATGCCCGTTCCGTTGGTCCTTATTCAACCGTTACACGACAAATCCTCTTTGGTGGTAAAGACGCATTTAGCAGGACAACGTTTTGGAGAAATGTGAAGTTTGGGCTCTGAAGCCTACGGCGCTTCTAATGTCCTTCAAGAAATCTTGACTTACAAGTCAGCATGACGTCAATGGTCGTTTGAGAGCTTGCAGGCCATGCCAAGGTAAAGCTCGGTTCCCAAAACGGGTGTTCCAGAACTCTTCCGTCGTCCTTGTGTGCGAAATTGCAATCACTTGGTCTTGACATAAGTGTCCTGATGAAGACGACACGAAGAACTAGCACTGTGACTTGGATGGAAGGCAGCATGGATGACGATGTGATTCACGTAGATGACGAGAAAAAGCGCGTGAAAAGCAGCGCAGAAGCAAAAGCTCGCTTTTGATGCTGAAGGAAAGAGCAGAACAGATTCAGTAGATAATAAAGAAAGGTAAAGAAAATGAGTGGTTGATGCGAAATCAAGCTACAGTATGTGCAAATCACAGCTTCTCCTAGTAAGTCCGCTCTTGGTCTTATGGAGAGTGAAGAAACACCAAACAATTAACTACCGCACACTAAAACCAGAACGTTATGGGCTTTTTGATGAAGTCACCTTTGGTCCTACGAAAGACTGGGAATGTGCGTGTGGATCATAAATAACGGATTCGTTATAAAGGAACTCGTTTGACGACCGTTGAAGTTGAAGTAACTCGGTACTCAAAAGTTCGAAATCGTGAACGTATGACAGGACATATTGAGTTGAAAGCACCTGTTTCTCATATCGTATTTAAAGGAGTCCCAAGCCGAATGGGCTTTGACGCTGACATGAGCCTCGTGCCTTGAGTCGTTAACGATGGCAGCTGATGGTGATTGATCCTAAAGATACACCACTTGAGCACGAAACCATTATGACGGAGCGGGAGTATCGTGAACGCTTGCGTGAATATGGTCCAAAGGCTCCTTTGTTTGCATGGGTGCGTTGACAGCATTCCAAGATCCTTTGAGTACAAGTAGATTTGGAGAAATTGCAGAGCTCAAAGACGACAAAACGGCAACTGGACAAAAAGCATCGTCAAAGGCTGTTACGTCGTTTGGATGTTTTCAGATGCCTTTCAAAAATCTGGTAACAAGCCAGAATGGATGGTCTTAAACATCTTGCCAGTTATTCCGCCAGACTTACGTCCAATGCTTCAGTTGGACGGTGGACGTTTTGCCTCTTCTGACCTGAACGACCTTTACCGATCGTGTTATCAATCGGAATACGTTTATGCACGCCCTTTTGAGACCAAATGCTCCTGGGATCATCATTGCAAAATGAAAAAGCGGATGTTGCAAGAAGCGGTTGATGCTTTGATTGACAATGGTCGAAATCGTGGTCGATCCTATTACTGGACCAGGTGTCGCCCGCATCCGTCATTGAGCCACATGTCAAAGGAAAACAAGGTCGTTTCCGTCAAAACCTGCTGGGTAAACGGGTTGACTTCTCAGGATCGTTCGGTTGGCTGTGCAGTTGGTCCGGACACTCCAAGATGTACTGTGTGTGTGCCACGTGAAACGCTATTGAACTCTTCAAACCATTTGTCATGCGTGAAATTGTCGCGCGTGATATTGTGCGTAAAATGTCCAAGCTGCTGCGCTTGATAGAACGGGAATGATGAACGCATCTGCGATATTTTAGAAGATGTGATTAAAGAACACGTACTAACCGCGCACCGACGCTTCACGCAGATTAGGAATTCAAGCATTTGAGCCAGTCTTGATTGATCGGAAAGGTCTCGTTTGTAACCCACTTGTGTGAGAGGCTTATACGCCGACTTTCGACGGGAGACCGTATTTGGCTAATCCACGTGCCTTGTCGAAGAAGCTCGCTGGTATGCCACGCTTTCTCGATGCTGGCTTTAGCCTGAACACATCCTCAATCCAGAGACGGAGGCCATGTAGCAACTTCACAGGAGATATGGTCTTGGGAACTACTACCTGACTGCTATGGAAGAAGTTGGTCGTGAAGGGAGAAGGAATGGTCTTTTAAAGACCGTGATGAAGCTGTACGGTCTCCTCCGTAATGACTATGTTCACTTACATGCGCGTGTTAGATTGCATCGGATGGTTTGAAGCAAACCACGGATAGAAAAGTCAAACACAAGATCACTCTTTTGACGACAGTGGGTAAGATTCTTTTAATGATGTCATGCCCGAATGAGTGCCATATTTGCAAGAACCGATAGCTTCGAAAACATGGCAGAAAGGTGTGCCAGCTAAGTATTTCTTAGAATCTGGTCAGGATGTCGAAAGAAGCTATCAGTAAGCTAGAATTAAATGTACCATTCAAGAAGAAAAATCTTTGGAATATCATTGCTGAAATCTTCAAACGTTTCCGTACAACTGAAACATCTGCTTTCCTTGACCGTCTCGAAAGATCTCGCTTCTCATCATTCAGCGTTAGCAGGCTTGGACGCAGGGATTGCTGATACCCGGTTGTTGAAGATAAGGCAGATAAGTATCGAAGAGTTCACAAACGTAGTTGGAACAAATCACCAAACGATTCCGCCGTGGTATGATTACGAGACGATGAACGCTACAATGCAGTTACTGCTGAATGGCGTGCAGCTCGTGAAAATTGGACGTTTGCCGTTTGCCAACCGAAGATCCCTAGGAATCAATCGTTATGATGATGGATTCTGGAGCAATCGTGGTCATATTTCTCACCTCACAACTTCGCTGGTATGCGTGGTTTGATGCTGCTCCAATGGCCGTATCATAGGAATGCCTATTCTATCTAACTACCGTGAAGGTTTCGGTCTGTTTTGAAATAAATCTTCTACCACGGTAGTCATAAAGGGATGACTGATACAGCCCTTAAAACAAAGCTGACTCAGGTTATCTGACTCCGCCGTTTGCTGATGTGGCGCAAGATGTGATTATCCGTGAAGACGATCAGGAACAGACCGTGGACTTTGTGATCCGTGCCATTACCGATGGTAAAGAAATGATTGAACCGTGAGAAGAACGCTTGATTGGTCGTTATGTCAGAAGAAATCTCGTTAAACATCCCGGAAACAGGCGAAATCATCGTTGGTCCAGATGTATTTAATTACAGAAGATATGCGCGCGTGAAATGCTGGCGCTGGTGCCGAAGTAGTCACTATCGCTCAATATCATACATGTAATACACGTCATGGAGTTGCCGTCGCCAGTTACGGTATCAACCTGGCAACGGGCGATGCGGTGTAGTCGGTGAGGCAGTCGGAAACGATTGCTGCTCAATCTATCGGTGAACCTGGTACACAGCTTACAATGCGTACTCTTTCCACACGGGTGGTGTTGCGTTCATCAATGATATGTCCACACAAGAATTCTTCTCGTGTTCAAAGAAATCTTTGAAGCCTGCTCAAAAAGGGAAGCAGTTATTACACTGTTAAAGGCGATAGTAACTGCGATTGAAGAAGACGGGCCTACTCGGACTAAGAAAGTCTTTGCTGAGGTGCAACTGGTGAAGGGAATAAGGAGTACCATTTCACAGCTCAAAGTGAAGTAACAGTAAGGATACAAAATCTCTCGCTGGCGCTGCAGACAGATCTATCCAGCCTAAGCACTTGCTGGCTGTCCGTGACGTCTTGTCTGTTGAAACTTACTTGCTTGCCGAAGTACAAAAGTTTACCGTAGCCAAGGGTAGAAATCGGTGACAAAACACATTGAGGTAATGGTTCGCGATGATCTGCATAAGGTGCGTGTCATGGATCGAGACAAGCAGATCTTCTCCATGGGTACACTCCTTGGATATCACAGGACTTTACTGATGCTAACCGAGATGTGGTTAGGTCTCTGGAGGAGTTCGCTGACCGCCTGCTCAGTCCAGTCCTCGAATTACTCAGCATCTCTTGAAACAAACAGTTTCTTGTCAGCTGCTTCCTTCCAAGAAACTCTCGAGTCGCCTACAGACGCACATCCGTGTGTTAAGAAAGACCACTGGCTTGGTCTCAAGGAAATGTTATTATTGGTCAAAATTATCAGCTGGTGCAGGTGTGGCTCGTGCGTGACACCTAGAACGCAAGCTGTCACCTGAAAGTCGCATTATCGAAGATACAGCTGTAACGAGAACCTGTGGAAGAAACCGCTCGCAGAGATAATAAAGAGGTCGAGCCTATCAAATGCCTTTATTATTTAGATTTCACATTTTAGTCAAATTATTTTTGTGACTTTCTTTATATCAAAGAAAATCCTTAGAAAAATAGCGATATAATAGTTTCTGCATAAACAGAAAAAGAGTTTTTGTAACATGGCAAAACTTACTTGTTAAGAGACGTTGAATTGAAAAGGCGAGTCCTTGTTCGCGTTGATTTCCAATATGCTGACAAGACGGAGTTGTCACAAACTTGACAACGTATCTCAGCTGCATCTTCCGAACAATCAAGTATGTCCTTGAACATGGTGGACGTGCTATTTCTTTTTCTCACCTTGGACGTGGAAAGAAGAAGCTGATAGAAGGAAAATCTTTGCACCAGTTGCGGCTGATTTGGCTAAAAATTAGGTCAAGGATGTTGCCTTTCCTTCCGGGAAGTAACTCGTGAGCAGAGCTTGAAGCAGCTTATCAATGCTCATAAAGATGGTGAAGTTCTTCTTTTGTTGGAAAACACTCGTTTTGAAGATGTTGGACGGCAAGAAAGAATCTAGCGATCCAGAACTTGGTAAATATTGGGCCAGCCTGGAGACGGCATCTTTGTAAATGATGCATTTGGTGCAGCTCACCGTGCTCACGCATCTAACGTAGGTATCTCAGCAAACGTTGAGAAAGCAGTTGCAGGTTCCTTCTTGAAACGACATGCTATATATCAAAGAAGCTGTTGAAAATCCAGTTCGTCCATTCGTAGCCATCCTTGGTGGTTCTAGATATCGAGACAAGATTGGTGTTATCGAAAATCTTCTTTGAGCCGATGAAAGTCCTTATCGGTGGCGGTATGACGTATACTTTCTGCAAAGCTTTACAAGGTGTCGAAATCGTGGCTCACTTGTAGAAGAAGATATTAGATATTGCACAGCTCTCCTTGAAAAGCATAACGGTACCTATTTGCTGAAGTTGACTCGAAAAGAAGCAATGCTTTTGCGTGACTATGCTGAAGTAAAAAGCACCGAAGGTGGTGGTAGACCCAGGTTTCTTAGGTCTTGATATCGGTCCTCAGTCAATCGCTAAGTTTGACCAAAGAATTGACTGTCGCGGAAAACAGTTGTTTGGAATGATCGATGGGTGTCTTTGAAAATCCCGACTGCGCTGATACAATCGGTGTCATGGATGCTGTCGTGAAACAACCGGGCGTGAAATCTGTTATCGGTGGCGTGGTGACTCAGCGTAGCGGCAGCTAGTCAACCTGGTCGCAGACAGATTCTCATGGATTTCTCACAGGCGGAGGCGCATAGTGAGCTTCAGGTAAAGTGGCCACAGGGATTGGCTGCTCTGTTACAGAAAATACAGGCGGTCGGTCCGAAATCTATGATTTCGTTGAGTGTCATTTCTGATGAGGACAACTTCGCTCATCCACCGGAAGAGTTGAGACCCCTCGCAAGGCACGAATAGGTTGGTCGCGAGCTTGGCGAAGTGAACTGCCATTCGCTATTACACGCTATAAGTAGATGAAAAGAGCTGGATGTCAGCTCTTTCTCAGTGCTACACGCTCAGATTTTCTGCGAAACGAAGTGAGCTAGAGATATCAGTGGAGAAGAATAAAGTACTGCCAGCTCTTGCAGCACTTACGGAACAATAATTCTAAAGGAGACTTGGAACATTTTCCGAGTCGCAAATTTATGTAATCATAACATGACTGCGGTAGCTGATTGCTCAGCAGTACTTGAAAGAGTTGCGGTGGATTTGTGGCACAAGCTCAACCTTTAGAATGAAAGAGATTAGTTTTCATTTGCTTGTAATCATTTATTATCTTTTCTCTAAATATGTTGCGAATAAAGGTGAAAGGAAATGCATGAATGGGTTATTTTAAGAAGTATAAGTTTGATAAGTCGAAATTTAAATTAGAATGCGAACCTTTCAAACGTCGTCCTTATTTCACTCTTCTTGTCTTTAGGCTGGTTTGGAAGGATTGCAGATTGGTGCTCTGGTCAGCCGTTTTCAGTTTGCGCGGAAGACTTTTGATAAAAGCGTCCATTTTGGAACCCTCTCGTATTTTGAGGAATAGCATTGGTGGTTTGTATGCCTTTGTTCTTCTTTTCTCATCAACAACTTCTGTTTTCATGAGCAGTTTTGGGTGACCTTACTGGTCGTTCCTATTTGTACGATGTTAACGATTGCGACAAATGTTGCTATGGACATGCAAAGCGGGGAGTGATTATGGTGCTTTCGCCATGCTGATTATTACTTTATCTATTCCAGCAGAGACAGTTTTGTGTTGCGTATATGCACGGTCTTTGAGACTTTCATGGGGTTTTCGCTGCCATGCTGATCAATTCAGTATGTGGATCGTCGGTGGAAGGTATTGAGAGTAAAAACCAGAGATAATGTTAGAAAAATATAACATGAGTTGCTCGACAGAAATTCTCGAGTATAATAGAGCATAAGAAAAGAGAAATCGCAATGAAGGAAAAGAATTTCGTCGCGGTTAATATATATGTCATTGCATGTTATGAAATTGACGTGGACGGATCAGCACGTCCGGGTCGTTATGAAGAATCAAGAGTGATTAAGCCTGGATCGAAATGAAGGAAATCGCACGCATGTATTCATTAAACGATATGTGATCGCTTTGTTGGAGATTGAAGATTACATTTCAGAAAGGTTACAATATAAGCGTTATTAAACGGAAATATGCTGGTAGCGACGCGAGATATAAAAAGCCAGTGAGCGAGAAAGACGTTCGTCGAGCCCTTTCATAACGATAGAGTTTGCAACAAGGCCGCTTTGCTTCTTCCTCTTCCACCATTTGGTCGTACGTCACAACGTCACACTGGCCTTAAAATTTTGAGGAGATACTCAGTAATTACATTTTGATAGCGACATTACGTCGCGGCGAAAGAAAATATGTCACCTTTATCCGTTTGATGTTTTCGCGACGTTTTGGGAACGATGAAAATGTCGAAATTCCGGCGACGGATGAACGGCTGAATAAAAGTTTTGTCCAACAAAGTGATGTTCGATATGGTCTCTTCCATTGAAGGTTTTGTGCGTGTCGGGTGAGTCAGATATGTGCTGTCTCGATTTGCACATGGAACTGGTTTTCGCGAGACGAAAACGGAAGTGTCGCCGGGACCGAGTTTGCGATATACATACGACGGAAGGAACACCTTTTTAAAGATCCACGTGGAAAATTTAAACGCGTTTACGTCACATGGAAGGGTGGATTCCGTCCTTTAATTTTAGGTCCTGAGCCGAATTTGTCCTATTTAAAGCTCGATGAGAATGGCATGATCCGACTCTTGAAGTGAATGACAAGTGGTGGCTATTTGTGACCCGTTCGACTGACCTGGCTGACAATACTCGCCGTGAAACGTTAATGTCCTTACAACAGTGGGATTTCGCAGAAGCAGGTCACCATGGTAGGCGTCATCGGTCAGCACGAGAGGTGACTTTAAAGTCACATTAAGTTCTCCGTGCCTGTGATAAGATTCAGTTGTTTAAGCTGGTTGTGAGACAATTTGCCCGGCAAAGGCATGGTTTGTACGCTGCTGTATGGCAAAACCAAAAATGCATTGCTGTTCAGGCATGCACTGTAATATGTCGCTCTTTAATCCAAGACGGTCAAAATGCTTTCTTTCGATCCAGAAGATCCAAAGGGCAGGCAATTATCAAAACGGCCTATTATTTCTGTGGCGGTTGATGAACATGCTTGCAATTACACAGCTATCCTATGGATCGACCTGTCAATTCTGGCAAAACGTTTGGTTCCTGGCCATGAAGCTCCTGTGTATATGTGCGTGCAGGACGGAACCGTTCGCAACGTTCGTGTGCCAGCTTTCACGCGGTGGATAGAACACGTTTGAGATTGCGCTCTGTTGACCCAATGGCTAACCCTTATATATTACTATGGCGGTTCTTCTTGAGAGTCACGCGGGATTGAAAATAATTCGAAGCACCCGTCTGCATTGAAGATATCTATGTCATGACAGCAGAAAGAGCGCATAGAAGTGAAATTACAGACCTTTCCTTCTACTCATCATAATGCATAGAAGAATGATGTAAAGGGCAGAAGTTGTAGCTGCACTTGGGAACCATATTTATGCAAGCCTTTGTAGAAGCAAAACGTGCATTGAATGGGCAAGTTACGTTAATGCCCGTTCGTTTCCCAATGGAAGTAGATAACTATCTGGATTTGTATTAATAAGTGGGAGCGAGCAGAAAAGATCTCGTTTTCTTATCTGATGAATGAAAACGACTAATCAGAATAATGACACTTTTTCTGCTGCCTTTGAGCAAATGGCGAAAAACTTGTATAATGGAGCATATTTATTGGAAAATTATGACATTTTCCGCATAATAACACGAACAAAGGGAGGATTGGCAGGTGTATCGAAAGGCTGAAATGTATGGTAAAAGATGAACCGTGGTGGTTTTTCGATGGCTGGGGAAGCTAATATCGTATCAGCGCAGCATTTTGATAACTATTATGCCGCTTTTAAAATATTATAAACGCCATATGAGCCGAAGTTGGCAGATGCTTTTCCTTTCTACAAAAGTCGAAAGTGATTTGATGTCTCATGGGATGTAGGAGATTTGCGTTGAGCGAGAATGGCGGACTCTTGTTCAAAGCAGTGATCATTCTCTCGCTCTGTTAGAAATGATTACTGTTATTCCCCAAAAGAAAAATGCAACCGGGTTACAATAAAACAAAATAGTGAAGAGGAACATCGTGCTGTATCAACATTTAAATAATTCTGCGAAAATGGTGATCTCACGTTTTATATCTTCTGCGAATGGTATAAAAGGAGGAGGAGATATGGTTCAAAACTTATTGCACAGAGCTATTATTTTGCCAGCTAAAAAGAGCAGGTCTCAGGACATTTATTTTGTTCGAGGAAATAAAGGAGCTAAGATGCGAGTGGCGATGAACGGCGCTTTGTCCAACAGTATGCATTTGAAGAGATGGCAGCAGTACTGAGTCATTTTAAGCTTCACTGCGTTGGGATGAATGTTTATGAAAACGTGAAGCCGGTTAGGATCTTGTGATTGTCAATATAGGATAAGCGACGTCACGACTGGCCAACAGTAGATAGCCATCGGATGACAGTCTGGTGATTCGTTTGTGCATGATGAAGAGGCAGAGTTGAAGTTTTGGTTTGCTCCGACTCAGAGTTAAAGAACGCTTCCAAAACAGCGAGGGCTTGTCTTTTTCGGGACCGGTAGGAAGGGTAAAACTACTCTCATGCACCAGTTGGCTCAAGAGCAGCCGGCCGATCAGCATAATCATGTCAGTGGAAGATCCAGTTGAAAATCAAACAAGCAGGGATGTCGCAGCCGTACGAACGAAGCGATGGTTTAACTCTATGAAAGCTTTGATTAAACTTTCTCTTCGAAAGCATCGACCAGATTTGGCTGATTATCGGAGAGATTCGTGATGTGCGGAGACAGCAAGGGCAGTTAGTCCGGAGCTAGCTTAGCAGGAGTGACTCAGTCGCCAACTATTCATGCTAAAAGCGTACGAGGTGTCTGTGATCCAGGTTGCTGGAGTTGGGAGTGACAGAAGCAGAGCTGAAAGAAATTGCTTTTGCAAGGAATTTGCTGCCAACGGTTGAGTGCGTGAAAGGAGTGAATAGTGGATTTTGATACGCGAAAGGTGTCAAGAGCATGAGCCAAGTGACTTGGAATAAGCAGATTGATCAGCGGGCTGGCAGCAGGACATATCACTTTTGAGCAGGCAGAAACGGAAATTGTCCATAGTTAGGCAGAAAAAGTCGTGAGCTGCTGAATAATCTTTTTCTAGCGGCTTTCATTTGCTAGATGATTGATGACAGCGGACTGACCTAGACGTGTGGAAAGATGAAAAGAGGGGTAGCAACAGGAAAATGCTTTTCGAGTATGGCTAGTTTAGGATTTTCAGATAGCGTTGTCGCAGCTTTCCTACTGGCAGAGCTACATGAATCTCCTCAGCCTGACTGAGATTGAGGACATTACTTGGAACAGTCTGGGTGTCAAAGTCGAGTTAATTGATGGTAGCCACTTATCCATTCATTTTACTTTATTTTTAGTATTCATTATGTTAGGGCTGCGCAATTATTTACTTCCGCAGTTAGAACGCTCAAAATAGTGACAACGCATGACTGATTAGTCGGTTACCGTCAAATTTTTCTGGGTTCACTAGTATTGGTCCCTTGCTTTGTTCGCGATGGGTGTTGGTTTCCAGCTCCAAAATAGCAGTATTTGTCCTGTCGTTCGCCTCCTGGCGCTTTTATTCAAACCTATTTGACAGCTTATTATGCGAGAGAATGGAATATGATCGATCCAGGTTTCAGAACCGAGTCAGATTTTTCAAATGATGCAAATGACAAGCAACGCTCTGCTATGTTTCAAGAAATTGGAAAAGATTTGAAATTGCGTGTTGCAAATGGTCAGGAATTTTCACGATGTAGTGAAATATTGTCCGTTTTTAAAAGGAGTGGGCTTGATAATTGAATACAGTAAAGTGAACAAATTGTGTGTGAATTAGAAGTTTTATGCCCAAAACATGGGAGACATTTTAAACGTGTTCATCAAACGATGATCACTGGTCAAAACCATCAGTGTTTGTCTTTGTGGCTGTAGATAGTGAGTTGTTGTATGTGTCATGTTGCTGCCAGTTTATCAAAATATGGAGGTTCAATTGTGAGATTAAAAGCTAGGCTGGTTAAAGGTACTATGGTAAATGTGAGGATAGTAAATCTTAGATTCTCCACTTGATGACAATTTCCTCAGATGTCACTTGTACCTTGTTGATTAGAGCCCTAACTTACCACCTTTTTGCCCTCATAGTCCATGCCCAGGACATCCCCCTCTGTTCAGGATTTGTCTCATGTCGTCTTTCGTTCTGCTGTTTTTAGTGCCTGGTCGTTTTCCAGTTCAGCCTCTAGCATGCCTCTCTACTGAGCGTAAACCCTGCAGACCGTCTCTGTAATTCCTCTAGCGTGATACAGGTCAGTCTCATATAGAGGTCGTTCAATCTGCTCAGCTTGGCTGTAGTTCCTCTATCTGTTTCTGATAGCTGTCACGGTCATGTCCGTTGTCCTCAGTGCTAGAAAATAGCTCATCAGGTAGCTAGTGTGCATTTTTGTAGCTTGCTGATTTGAGTGGAGCACATTCTCCTCAACATCTGCCTTTTTCGTAAAAGTGTGAGTTACATTTTTGTTATCGTTGTAGGTTGTCACCCTCTTGTCGTCCTTGAAACCTGTTTTTACACTGATAGCGGATGTTACGGCTACCGTCTTTTACGTTTAGTCCCTAGCGTGATTGTGAGCGGTGCTCACAGTAGCCACATATTGAGCTATGCCTGATAGCATATACTTAGCTTGGAATGGTTCTAGGGTTGAACTCTCAGCTGCTGTATTCTGCCTTTTATTTTGAGTTCTTTCTGGGTCTTGTTAAAGTCTTCCTCAGTGATAATAGGCTCATGGTTGCCAGGGTAGACTTTGCCCCTTTGTACTGGTTATAACACCGCAATAGACAGGGGTTAGCTAAAATCATTCTGACAGCTCTGTAGTTCAGTCAATATCCTTGGTACTTTGTCGTTTAGGTCATCTCGAGCTTGGTATCAGACCGCCTGACAGGTACTGCTCAAAAGATAAACTTGATAGCTAGAGACTGTACTGCGTTGATGGTCACCGTCCTGTCTCTCTGTGATGGTCATACCTGTAGAGGTTCCAGCCCACATCATGGACTTACTCAGACTTAGCACGCTCTCAACTGCCTAGTTGCATACGCTCTTAATTTGTTCACGCTCTAGCTGTGCAAAACTGACAGGATACCTACAACCGCCTTACCAAAAGGAGTAGAGGTATCAGTTCTCTAGCGAGGCTGACAAAGTCTATTTTGTTTTCTAAAAATATCCCCAATCAGGTGAGAGTATTTTATTACGGCTCAACCTGTCTAGCTTGTAGACTAGCACAGTGTCAAATAGTTTCTTTTTGAGTCCTGATAAGTTGCTCCAGGGCAGGACGACTTTAGTATTGAGCCTGAAAAGCCCCCGTCCGTGTAGATTTTGTAGACGCTCAGTCTTTGATGTTGCAATAGCTAGAGTTTTGTCTTTTTGCTCTCAATAGAGTGCCCTCCCTCTGCCTGGTTTGTCGTTGATACCCTGACATAGATGGCTACCTTATTTGTTGTTATCATACTAGTACCCTCTTTAAATTTCTCGAAAAATGATAAAATGGGTACAAGAAAACATCTCAAAAGATAATCTCTTTTGAAAAGTTTTTCTTGCACTAGCCTCACGCTCTGAGTCGCCAAATTAGAGAGCGTGGGGGCTTTTTGTTTTTATTGTAAAAAGTCGTTGTTTTGTGTTGTAAATTCTTCCTGGTGAGAACACCATGTCTAGCAGTTCTTTTTAGCTTCATCAGCTCATCAGCAACAGACATCTTGAGACAGGGTTGCTCACCTAGAACCTCTGCAACTTGTTCAACTGGTGCTGTCTGGCTGAGGTTTTCAGCTAGGATACTACGGAGCTTAACCTCTAGCTCCAGCGTCATAAGGCACGTTCAGAACTGTTTTGAAAGGGTCATCTCTTACATACAATAGTTCTAGTCACTTGCCGACTTGTTACAGCCTCCTACTCTCCTGTAGATTGCTTTCTGCCGTTAACGCTCGCCAAAGTTCCAACTCCTGGTATGAGGATAGTACCTACAGCAGCCCTAGTCATTACACTTTACGCTTTTCTTTACCCTTTTGATTTTTGTAGAAGTAACCCTTTGACGGACTCAAAGACCTGTATCTTTTATCGTGTCGTGTAACACTGGTACCCAATCCATTGAACCAAGAGAGATGACCTCAGTTATCATCCCACTTGGCACACATGAGTTCGCCTGTAGGCTGCATAGCTCACATTGTTTCATTTCTTCCTTGTACTGGCGTTTCAGCTCTTCATTTCTGCACTATCAAAATCCCCATTTGGGATCCCATACCTCTCTAATTCTTCTTATAGATGTTCACAACCTCTCCAATAGTTCTGATGTCATCATCTTCTGAAAGATCAGATTTCTCATAGCTATTGTTGAGGCTCTGCAAGTACCAGCCTCCCGCTTCGAGCTTTTTAACAAAGCTTACTGTTGACCTGAAAATACCAATATCATTGATGTCTACCTGACTAGTAACCTTGATAAAGAGCAGGTCATTATCTTCTATCAAGGGGCTCCATTGAGTCACCAGCAACATAGCTATAGTGTCGTAACTCTCAGGGACATCTATTAGCACGAGTCTCACCTCCATATGTAAATTGTCATCTTGAAAATACCACGATCAGCAGCAACCAATCCTCAACATAGTCAGTGATGTAGTTTTTCGTCTCTTCTGCTTTGAGCTTATCAAAAATAGAAACTACCTTAGGCTTCTTGCCCTCGTTGCCCTTAGCAAAGTCTAGGGACTTTTCCTGTCTTGGCTGTTCTAGCTTGTTATAGATTGAGATGATCGCGCTACATTATCTCTCTTTTTGGATACCTAGGTACTCAGGAGTGATGTTCAAAACTCTTGCAAAATCATCAGCTCTATTAAGAGGAACTCTCTTGTCTTGTTGAAGTATCTTGACATGGTGGATTTTGCAATCCTCACACGCCTAGCCAGCTCACTCATTGGACAACCCTTTTTCATCTATATTCTCTTGAATAAGTGAAATGATTTCATCATTATTCTCATGTTTTTCCTTTCTTTGACTTTTGATGGTTCTATTATACCACCGTTCCCGAAAATATACAATAGGAACGATAAAAACATTTTTGATATAATAAAAAGGGTTGACAAATTGGAACAAAGGGAGTTATAATGAAATCGTTCCAAAACGGGAACTAAAATCAAAAAGGAGAGCGTTATGACAATCAACTTGAAACGGTTGAAAGCTGAGCGTATTGCAAGCGGGATGACACAAGATGAAGTAGCTCACCGCATGGGGATGGAAAACACGTACTACGCCGCGTAGAGAATGAATTGTATCTATTGTGCTGACGAATTAGCAAAAGATTACTTTTGATTTTTGGTCTGCCTATGGATAACTATTTGACGATAGTGTTCCTGAAAAAGGAACATTTGCTAGCGTAGAGGAGACGACATGAATGAACCTATTAGCGTAACGCTTTAATGAAAAGCAGGAGCTATTGTATCAGCCAAAAATTACATCAAACCTAGAGGTTAAAAAGAGGTTTAGTGCTTGTTTGAGCAAAATATCAAAGGCTTTTGTAGAGGTACGATTTACAGGCGTACCTGGGGGTACACCTGTTAAAAGGCGAATGGCAGTACTCAATATTTAGATGACCACGCTCTAACTTAGATACAGCTAAACACTTAGCAATGATGTCTAAGACAGATAAAGGTCAAGAAGTCAGGAGCCTACTTTATCTCAAATTGAAAAGGACTTTAACAGCCCTGAGAAGATTATGGCGAGAGCTCTGCTCATGCGGGACAAGAAACACAAGCTAGAGGCACAGATTGAGGCTGACCGTCCAAAAGTTCTGTTTGCAAGACGCTGTGAGTGCTAGCCATACCTCTATCCTAGTTGGAGACTAGCAAAGCTACTCTGAAGCAAAATGGAGAAGTAGGAGCCACACGCTTGTTCAGCTGGTTACGTGACCACGGCTACCTTATCAAGCGTAAGGGTCGTGACTGGAATATGCCCTACCAGAAAAGCGTAGGCTTGACCAATTAGGGTCAAAGAGACCAGTATCCACTCTGACGGTCATATCACAGTAAACAAGACACCCTGTCACTGGCAAGGTCAGCAGTACTTTTATCAATAAGTTCTCAATCAGAATACCACCAGGGTGAGGACGCAAAAGCCCCTGACGGCAATCAGGGGACTCAGTAAAACATTTACGAGGTCAATTATACCATGAAACAGTGTAAGAAATGGGAGCCACGCATAGTAAACATTATGGCAGATGGCTCACAGGTTGACGCATCTGACGGGCTACGTTATCCCAGCTGGTCACATCTACTATGACATCATCATAGGGTATCACAAAGAAAAGCTGCGGGAAAGGGGCTTGACTATGAGGTACTGCACATTCAGCGAAACACTACGATTACACAGATGAACAACCATTCAGCTCAAAACAGCAAACTGCTTACAAGCTAAAGGGTTGTTATGGGTGTTGATGATCTAACAAGGAAACCTGGAACCTTATCTCTGAGGATTGTTCAGCGGTCTAAGAATGGCAGGGACGCCCACAGGGCAGCGTTTGAGGAGCCGAAAAAGGCAGGGTATATCCGTGTATCGCAAAAGCCTCGAGGACGAGTCAAAAGGGATACAGATTATCCGTTAGTACAGGACATCCCCATCACTGATAGCTACTGGGATACTGGGTGAGACATTTAGAAAGAGTTATCCACAGGTAATAGTGATGATGATTTTACAACTACTGATTTTTACAAAGTTGAAAAGTTCAAAAGTTGAATTTTTACAAAGTTGAAAAAGTTCAAAAGTTGAATAATTCAAAAAGTTGAAAAATCTGACACTAATAATAACTAAGTAATAACAATCAAATAATAACAATCCAGTGCTTTTTACACTAATTAAAACAACAATCCAGAGCCTCAACGGCACTAATATAAGTACTAACCGACAACAAACTAATACTAGAAAGACGATGATAGAGTTCTTTCAGAACTTATCCACAGGAGAATATGATTGACAAAGACAGAATTATCCTTGACCAACAGAAGAAGATCGAACGCATTGAAAAAGCTACAAGAGGAGCTACACAGTCTCAGCCATGTTGGGCATATTCACCTGAAAGTCGTAGGAGTGCCAGATGATGACGGCTGCTTGAGAACACAATGGACACCATTCACAAAGTATCACATGCCATCGCTGATGTACTTGAGGGGATGAGCGCCTAAGAAAGCCATCAAGGAGAACATTGATAGGACAAAGGCAACAGAAGAAGAGGAGGAAGACTAATCGCTGAACCTACATGAAACAATTTTAGGACTGAAGAACCTACAACGATTGAACCAACTCAAGAGGGAAGCAACTTGATTGAGATGAGAGCTTCATGCTGAAAACCGTGAGCTACAAAGAAGTCATCAGACGGGAAGAACGCTCTACTAAGAGAGCCTCTGAGGAAAAATATGGAGCTAGGGCGTGACCGTAGACGCTACGCTGACACTGCTAGCCACTCAACAGCGTCTGATTGATGTCTACGAGAGCCAAGTGGCTAGGGAGGTAGAACATGGATGAGGACTATTTGCACCTTGACTATGACCGTGACTACTTGCAGCCTCCCCAGAACGTGAGGAGCGTGACCCTGATGAATGGGTATTCAGAGGCGGTCAATGGATTTATGTAGGAGATGAGTAGCTCATGGAAAATACAATGCCGAGAAGATAACGCTTATTGGCGTAAACGATACCAGGGCTCTGTTATGAGATGGGCGAATCGTCAATGAGCAACAAGACAAGATTATCTCACTTAGTCAGGAGAACAAACGGCTGAGACGTGAGATTTGGAACATGAAACAGACTCAAAAGGAGAAGAAGATGACTAACGATATTCAAACGGCAGAAAAGAACTTTTTAGAAAACCCACAGAGTTTGACCAGCGGGATTGTCAGAAAGTATCTTGACCCGCAAGGCAAAGCTCAGCGATGAGGAGCTTGTTTACTTTATCGCTCAAGCAAGGGTTCAAAACCCAAACCCATTTACCAAAGAGATTTTTCATCAAATATGGCAATCAACCAGCTCAAATTGTCGTAGCTCTAAAAGCATTCCAGAAAAAGCTGACGCCCACCCTCAATTCGACGGTATGGACTCGGGTATTAGTTTATGAAAAAGACGGAGAAATCCAACGGTCTGAGGGTGCTTTTTGCCAGAAGTGCGGAAATTTTGGTGCTTGGGCGTAGTGTATCGGAAAGACCGCACACATCCAACGAAAGCGAAGTGACTTTCTCTGAGTATGATAAATCAAAAATCAGAAAAGAGGGCAAAGTCAATCAATCCGGTAAAGAAAACAAGCCCAATACATGGGACGAAATGCCAGCTGTCATGATACACAAAGTTGCATTAGTGACAGCTCTCAGAAACGCTTTTTCCAAATGAGTTAGGAGGACTTTACGAGCTGATGAACTACGAGAGCCCTAAAGATGTCACCCCACAAGAAAGCCGCGAGGAAATCCTAGAGCGTAGGCTCAGAGAGGGCTAAAGCACAGCAAGCTAAGCTAGCTGAACAAGGCAAACTGAGTGAAACAGCCCATACGTAGATGAAACTTCTGACCCTATTGAAGAGTCAGTACAGGGAGAGCTACTTGACGGAGAACTGAGTATTAGGGAGGACAACATGCAGAATTACAGACAATCAACGACGAACAAGTCAATAAAATTTATGAAATGGTTTCAAGCGACGAGTTGACGAGAGAGTCGTTTGAGAAAGACCGTAGAGGCAGTTGAGAAATACACAGGTTATATCGCAACAGCTAGCACCTTTGAAAGATGACAAAAAGCGAGCAGAATTTAATAAAAATTCTTGAAGCTAAAAATCGTATCCGTATTGACACTAAAAATCTGCTATCAGAGACAGCCAATACGTGGGATAGCTATGCCAAATCAGTCATTAAACCATTTGAGGATATAGTTAAAGAGTTTGATAAAGGTATAAAGGATATGAAGAACACCAAAGAGCTCAAGCTTGACACGGTCAAAGAGCTATCTCCAGCCAATAGAGCCTCTGAGTACATGCTAGACCCTAGGTTGTTTTGATGAAAAGGCTCTTGAGTATATAAAAATGATAGCTTTTAGTGACGGCGTGACATTGAAGAAAGCCACAATGAAGTCACTTGATGATATGGTTACCTTTGAATTTCAGAAACAGCAAGAATTTGAGAAAGCCAAAAGCCACTATTTCAGGACAATGTGCTGAGTATGGCATGACTGACCAGCCGTATATCCGCATGCTACAGGGACTTGACCCTGGTTGAAGTCCTTGAGCAAATCAAGTCTGACTATGCCTTTGAAAAAGCAAAAAGCAGGAAATGGAGCGAGCTAGACAGGAAAGAGAGAGCAACGTTTGAGCGGCTCAGCAAGATAAAGAGCAAGAACAGGCTCAGAAATCAACAGAGACCCCACGGATTGACCCAAAAACAGGCGAAATCTTGGAGGGTTGGGGAATTGTCCTAAAAATAACCAGGACGCCCTCAGAGGGGCTGTAAATGAGCCGAAATTATACACTCAAAAATGACACTTGGAGGTCTACTTGAGGACACGGCAGACAAAGACCGTTTTTAAGGATGGACTCAGTCAGCTTGGCTGAGCATAAGAAAAATTACCAGGTCAGCGGTTATCAACGAATTGAGCCACTAACTCAGGATGAACTCAATGAACAATGTGGGTGGTAAGTATGACAGAAATTGAAAAAATTTCAGAAGAATTGGCTGAATATAGGGGTGCTGATGAGTTAATAGGCAAAATAGAGAACCTATTAGCGACTCTGCATGGCGAGGAGTTGGAGATAGAAAAATCTTGGGATGTGTCTCCAGAGTCAATGGGGAGGTAAGCGTGGACATCAGAAAAAGTATCTGACAGCGTAGCCATCTATTCAGACGGCAAGAGGCTGCAGGTCATCACATGACCTAGGGGATGAGTTTATCTTAGACTTTTGGCTATCGATGAGCCAACAGTCAATATTGATAACCTGCCCTGACATTGTGGATAGCGTTACCCCAGTATTCAGGGTCAGTGGCTTTTTGTTCAAGAAGTGGAGAGGATATGCACCGCCCACGGTGGGGCTATCCTCCAGTTCGGAGAGCTGAGCAATTTATCGAGGACTATCAGGATGACTTGCTCGAGTGGTATAAGAACCCAGGAGGAGAACAGGAATGATTGAATTTATTAAAGAGGTTGGCATGGATCTAGTTTGGCTATTTCTTGGCTATCTAGTCGGTGAGCGTAGTGTCAGAAAGGATAAGAAAGATGATTAACAACGTTGTACTTGTAGGAAAGAATGGCAAAGGACGCTGAACTGAGTACACAGGCAACAACATAGCTGTAGCAACGTTCACACTTGCTGTCAATCGCAACCGAAAAAACGAAAACGGAGAGCGTGAGGCGGATTTCATCAACTGTGTTATTTGGAGACAAGCTGCTGAAAACTTGGCTAACTGGGCTAAAAAGGTGCTCTGATTGGTATTACTGGTGCTATTCAGACACGGAATTATGAAAATCAGCAAGGTCAACGTGTTTATATCACTGAGGTTGTTGCTAATCAGTTCCACATGCTAGAGAGCCGTCAAGCTAGGGAGGGACAGAGCAACGACTATCAAAAGCGGAAACAGCTCACAAGGTGGTCATTGGCACCCAGGAGGCTCTACACAGAGTGAGTTTGCTAATAATTCCTCATCAGGCTATAACTCTCCATTTGGCAACTCAAACCCTATGGACATCTCAGATGATGACCTACCTTTCTAGGAGGTGCTGATGTCAGATAATAAAATGACTGTCTGGGCACTGTTTGACAGTGGTAATGGGAGCTACACAAAAGGCGTTGCCACCCTGAATAGTTCGGGGGGGGGCTAACATTGACATCTATCCAGTAGGGATTGATATAGAAAACAAGAACAATCATTTTATCAATCTGGATTTGTCTGACTATAGCCGTCTGTTTGGAGATAACACGCTTTTTGATGAGTTAGACAAGCTACCTAAGCCTGACCTAATCATAGCTAGTCCGCCATGTGAGAGTTGGAGTAATGCTAGTGCTATGTCTGAGGGGAATGCTTGCTGGAAACAGGAAGACCTCTCAGATAGCCTCTTTGCCCCACAGCGTGAGGCAAGCATGTTCACCATCAGAAACGCCTCAGATTATGACAAAGCCTATATCAATTATCAGTATGACCGCCAATTTATGAAGCGGGTCAATGGAGAACTCTGTAGCTTTCAACACCGTTGAGATTATCAAGCGGTATGAGCCTAGGTATTTTATCATAGAGAACCCAGCTAGTGGTCGGTTATGGAAGTATATTGAGGATGTCATGGGTTTTAAACTACCTTATCTCAACCTTACAAGGTACAACAACTATGACTATCCATTACAGAAACCCACAAAGTTTGCTAGTAACCTTGATTTGGGTCTCAAAAAACGACATCATAAAGCAGGATGTAGAGTGAAACATTTTTCCAAGTCTTACAATGAGCGGTCAAATATACCGCAGAACCTGGTAATAGAGATTTTTACCAAGGTTTATAATAATTTTTACAGGAGAAACAACATGACAAGTAAAAATAAATGTCACAGAAAAACATTGCCATCATCATTGAACCTAAACAGGTTGATGTGGTCACTACTCTCAATTTTTGATATGAGTATCAGCTTTTGACAACAAGGACGCTGCCCCCACCTTAGATGAGAACGGCGACCTTTTGAACCAGTCTACAAGTGCAAAAATCAAGGCAATTCCCAAAAAGTGATGTCTTTTTATACCTCCTTGACACGGTTGAAAGACAATATCAAGGACTTACAAGAGATTAAGAAATTCTTTGAGTTTGTCCGTGAGAATAAAGAGAACCTCTTTGAGATGGCAGGGTTCAAAGGAGCTCTTGAATGAAATTAGTCTTGAATATCGAACCAAAAGCCACAGTCACGCCCCAGGTTTTGCAAGACGGGGCAACTTTACCACAACTTACGAAGACAAGGGCATGAAAGCCTGGCGTAACCAGTGCAGGCTACTCATTGCTAATCAGTACATGGGGCAGCCTGTCCTTGAGGGAGCTCTGAGGGCAAAGGTGAGATTTTTCATCAAGCCCCCTCAGTACATTTCCAAGGTTAAAAAGAACCAGCAAGCACTCCTAGACGAAATCATCCCTGTAGGTAAAAAGCCTGATGTGGATAACTACGAAAAAGCACTGTATGACAGCATGTCAGGGCTAGTCTTCCAAGATGACGGTCAGATAGCCTTGCATGATGTCGGTAAGTTCTATAGCCTCAATCCACGGATAGAGGTTGAAATGGAGGTCATGGAATGGACGAATTAAAGAGGTATAGCCCGCTTTTGGGGCTAATCTGTATGCTTTTCTTTGCTGGTGGTGTCGTAACAGCTATATGCTTTAGTGATGGAACTCACAACGGCAGCCTATCATCATCCACGCCGTCGATAATGCAGGCGGTGTGATGGCACGACAAATCACAGACAAGGAAATCATAGAGGGACGCTACACAGTCACAGCTGGGGCTTATGGCAAGTTTCTAGTAACCAAGGAACAGTACGAAAGCCTCAAGGTTGGTGATGAAATTCCTGAGTATTTGAAGAAAAGAGGTACAGCAAGCAATGACAAACCATGAAATCATGATTGAAGAATTAGCCCGAGGAAGTTATCAGAGGAACCTTTGGGAATGGTAGCGAGAGAGAAAGACGACTAGGGTCTTTGTATGACGAAGTGCAAGACAAGGTAAATGAAATTTTATGGAGGTAATTAAATGACCATGCAAAAAAATATAGAGCTTTCTCCAGGAGTTGGATTTTTCAAACACAATGGTAAAACTGTAATTTTTCGTGCTTATTCTGTTACACATGAGCACAGACAAAATAAAGCAGACAGGATGAAACTAGATATAGAAGTGTTATCTACGGAGGCAAGCAATGAATAAACGACAACGTAAGAAGATGTTTACCAGAGCTTTCTCTAAGGCTTATGATGAGAGCTTGAAAGAGCAGAGGAAAAAGAGGCAGATAAGCATTACCACTGTCAAAGACAAGTACGGTAAATTCTACATTATCACCTCTATCACTAGTCAAGTAGAAATCATGAGGAAGTGGTTTGGTGAGCCAGAGAACCTTTTTGAGGAAATTTACACAGAGGGCTACGTGCTGAATAATGAAAGGTTGGGATTGAAGAATGAAAACCTAGAAAAATATCCATACTCAGGAAGACTTAAGCTGACCAAGAGAAAAACTGCCTAGGTTTATCATGCTGAGTTATACAGCCTTTGATAGCAAACTGATTGAATACATTGACATTATGAAACAGACGGGAGTTAGAGAAACCCTCATCATTTTCAAAATTCCTAAGTTCTTTGCTTACGAGGAAAAGCAGATAAGGGTAAACTTGCCACTCCATGATGTCGTAAGAATTTTTAAACCGCTATTAAACAAAAAGCCAAGGCACTCTCTGCCTCAGCTATAGTTTCCACAAAGACTATTATACCACAAAGGAGACGGAGAGTGAACAAGGCTAAAGAGCTCTTGAATGAGCTGCAAAAATCTTGATATGGACATTCAAAAGCCGTATAGATGAAATCAATGAGCTTGAGGCAGGTTTGCTCTCAAGCCCCAAGTGGACAGCAGACAAGGTCAAAGGCGGTCAAGCTAAAAAGGTTGATGATGTCTATACTCAGCTTATCGTTATGAAAGAGGCAATAGAGCAAGATACCAAGGAAGTTATTGACAGGAAACTTGAACTTGGCAGGCTCATTAACAAGCTGAAAAATCCAAAAGAGTAGGTCAGTCCTGAGAATGACTTACATTACTAAGCTGTATGTAGATGATATTTTGCAACAAGCTGGCTATCAGCAAGAGTTCATACTACAGTATGCGTAAGATGGCTATTGAAGAACTGAGTACAATTTTAGAACATTTGGAATAATTTGGAACGTTCTGAAAAACGTTGTAGAAACTGGGTAATCTTGGTGTGCACTGTACTCACAATCTGTTAGAATGGTAGTATCAAGAATTAAGAAAGACACCTTAAGCAATAGCTTAGAAAAACTTCTGAAAAACTTCCAGCTTGGGTTACTGGTGGCGATAGAGTAGGATGTTTTAATATCGCATTGGCAGGGTTTTATCCTTGCCTTTTCTTTTGTCCAAACAAACAAGATAAGGAGGTTGAGGCTTGGGTAGAGCAAGAGACCCCAACCGAGACAAAGCATTTGAAATCTATTCAGAACACAATGGAAACATTGAACTGGTTGAGATTGCTGAGCGTTTGGGTGTTTCAGCTGGCACTGTCCGAGGTTGGAAAAAGTAAAGACCAATGGGAGCCCAAAAGTAAAAGGAACGCTCCAAAAGAAAAATACGGAACGCTCCAAAAAGGCGAGGGGTGCTCCTAAAGGAAATAAGAACGCTGTAGGGCATGGCGCCCTAAGGGTAACACCAACGCTGTCAAGCATGGTCTCAGAAGAAAGTACCTCCCTGAGGGCATTTCTGACTTGATAGATGAGGTTGAAACCATGACCCCTATAGATATACTCTGGGAAAATATCACGCTGACCTATGCTAATCTACTGCATGCTCAGCGTATTTTATTTGTCCAGGATGTAGAGGACACCAGTACCTTTGTCACAAGCACAGGAAAGGCTGGTACAGGCTATGAACATCATACAGCATGGGATAAGCAAAAGCAAGGCTTTAGCTGCAATAGCAAGACACAGTCAGAGCTTAAAGGCATGATTAAGACCTATGATGAACTGACACGGTCACCGCTGGTCACAGAGGAGCAACGCTTGAGAATTGATAACCTCAAGGCTCAGCTGGGCTCTAATGACGAAGATGACACAGTTATTACTGGATTTACATTTGATAGGAGTGAGTACAATGGCGATACTGAACCTAGCCAAACTGATTAACCCAGTATTTGACAGCGTCCTTTACACACTCAAGAGCCATGTAGTGCTAAAGGGCGGGCGTGCCTCTACCAAGTCATCTGTGGTGTCTATTGACCTAGTGAACAGCTTTATCAGTGACCCTCTAGGTAATGTGGTAGTACTACGCAAGGTTGGTAAGTACCTGAGAATGTCTGTCTATGAACAGATACGGTGGGCAATCTATGAGATGGGGTTAGCTAATCAGTTCCACTTTGGGAAGTCACCGCTACAGATTACTCACAAGAAGACGGGTACAGCGTTCTACTTCTACGGTGTAGACGACCCCATGAAACTCAAATCACAGAAGATAGCTAAGGGTTATGTCATGGCTGTATGGTTTGAGGAGCTGGCAGAGTTTGCAGGGCGTGAGGACATTGACATAGTTGAGGATACCTTTATCCGTCAAGAGTTGCCTAATGGCAAAGAGGTCAAGGTCTATTTCACATACAACCCACCTAGAAATCCCTATGACTGGATAAATGAGTGGGTGGCAGAGAAAGCGGGTGACCCAACCTATCTCATACACCACAGCACCTATCTTGATGACAAGCTAGGCTTTTTGTCTAAGCAGATGAAAGCCAAGATAGCAAGATACAAGGAGACTGACCCTGACTACTACCGCTGGATGTATCTAGGAGAGGTGATAGGGCTTGGTAATCATGTCTACAACATGAACTACTTTAAGCCAATAGAAAGCCTCCCTGATGATGACAAGGTGATAGGTATATCCTTTGCCCTGGATACAGGACACCAACAGTCAGCTACAGCCTGTGGAGCTTATGGGCTTACCGCTAAAGGTAATGTTATCTTGCTTGATACTTTCTACTATAGCCCAGCTGGCAAGACGATTAAAAAGGGCACCTAGTGAGCTCTCAGTGATGATACATGACTTTATAGACAAGGTCATGAAGACTTACAGAGTGCCAAAGCTCAAGATGACTATTGATAGTGCTGAGGGAGCTTTGAGAAATCAATATTTCAAAGATTATGGCGAACGCTGGCACCCAGTAGCCAAAAGAAAAAATCAAAACCATGATTGACATGGTTATCAGCTTACTAGCTGAGGGACGCTTTTACTACCTTGACATACCAGCTAACAAGGTCTTTGTTGAGGAGCATAAGATGTACCGCTATGATGACAAGTCACTGAATACTGATGAGCCCAAGGTTATCAAAGAGGATGACCACACGGTAGATGAATTTAAGTACTTTGTCTTAGATAACGCTAGAGAGCTAGATTTGAAAGCTTAAAGGAGCTAACAATGGGAATAGTACAAACTATCAAGAATTTCTTTACAAGGAGTAAGTATGTGATGACTACACAAAACTTAACGAACATAACAGACCACCCTAAAATAGCGGTATCTGGTGCTGAGTATGACCGCATTAGGGAAAACCTCAAATACTTTGCAGGGCGTTATCCACAGATTGAGTACAAGGACAGCAACGGTACCAAGCAAAAGCGGGATTTCAACCATTTACCAGTAGGTAGAACAGCCTCTAAGAAGATTGCAAGCCTGGTATTCAATGAGCAGGCTGAAATCAAGGTAGATGATGAGAGAGCTAATGAGTTCATTCAGCAACAGCTACAAGATGACCGCTTTATCAAGAACTTTGAACGGTACTTAGAGAGCTGTTTGGCTCTTGGCGGACTTGCTATGCGTCCATACGTCGATAAGGACAAGGTCAGGGTCTCATTTATCCAGGCTCCCGTCTTTCTGCCTCTCCAGTCGAACACTCAAGATGTGTCTAGTGCTGCTATTATCACCAAGACCATCAAGTCAGAGGGGAACAAGCAGAAGTACTATACCCTGATTGAGTTGCACGAGTGGGGCAAAGATGGCAAGTACACCGTAACCAATGAGCTTTACAAGTCTGATAATCAGAACATTGTAGGGGCTAGGGTGCCTCTGTCAGAGCTCTATGAGGACTTGGAGGAAGTGGTAGACCTAAACGGGCTTAGTCGTCCGCTGTTTACCTACTTGAAGACTCCAGGGATGAATAACAAAGACATCAACAGCCCGCTTGGCTTGTCTATCTTTGACAACGCTAAGACAACTATTGACTCCTCAATACCACTTATGATGAGTTTATGTGGGAGGTCAAAATGGGTCAGCGTAGGGTAGCAGTGCCTACTCAGATGATTAAGACGGAGTACAACCAGCAAGGCGAAAAAGTGACCGTCAAGCGTGAGTTTGAAACAGGTCAGAATGTCTATGAGCAGTTTGACTCAGGCGACATGGACAAGGGTATAGGTATCACAGACCTTACAACCCCTATCCGCTCTGATGACTATATCAAGGCTATCAATGAGGGACTGAAACTCTTTGAAATGCAGATAGGAGTGTCAGCTGGGATGTTCACCTTTGACGGCAAGAGCATGAAGACAGCCACAGAGATTGTCTCAGAGAACTCTGACACCTACCAAATGCGGAACAGCATTGTCAGTCTGGTTGAGCAGTCACTCAAGGAGCTGATTGTATCCATGTTAGAGTTGGCAAAAGCCTACAAGCTCTACAAGGGCAATATCCCTGACATGGACTCTATCAGTATCAATCTTGATGATGGGGTCTTTACTGACCGCAACGCTGAGCTTGATTACTGGATTAAGGTTGTAAACGCTGGCTTTGGTACAGATGTCATGGCTATTGAGAAAGTGCTCAATGTAACCCCTGAGAAAGCTCTTGAGATTAAGGCTGAAATCAGCGGTAATGCCATTGATGAGGCAAGTGATGACCGTAGCCCTGATGATGTGAAATTTACGGAGAGTAACTAGATGGCTGATGACAAGAAGAAACCAATCAAGCTAAATGATGAGCAGCTCATGCTTGACGCTAGTCAGGTTGCAGACATCTATCATCAGCTTACACTTGACCTGTTTGACCAGGTTGTAGACCAGTGTCAAAGAGCGTGGCTCTGCCAGCCTTGATGATAACCCCTACATCTGGCAACTTGAGAAGATGAATGAGATGGGGCTACTCAATGAGCATAACCTCAAACTCATCTCTGAACGCTCAGGGATTGCTGAGGAACAGCTCAGGCACGTTATCCAGGGCGAGGGGCTACCAAATCTACCAAGACACCAAACAACAGCTTATAGAGGCTACTGGAGGCACTGGCACGGTTGCTAACAGCCTTATCCAGAACAACCCTAGCAGCCTATGTCAATCAGACTATGAATGACATTGATAACCTCATCAACACAACGCTACCAAAGAGCGTGATAGGGGCTTACAAGTCCATCATTGAGGAGGCTACAGCAAAGGTTGTCACTGGTCTTGCCACATCAGAGAAAGCTATTGCTGATACTGTCATGAAATGGGCTAAAAAGGCTTTTACGGCTTTTACAGACAGCCAAGGCAAACGTTGGAGAGCTGATACCTACGCTAGGCAGGTTATCAAGTCCACAGCTTGGCGTGTCTATCGTGAGGTCAGGATGGCTCCAGCTGAGGAGATGGGGATAGATACCTTTTACTACTCCAAGAAATCCACAGCAAGAGAGATGTGTGCTCCTCTGCAACATCAGATAGTTACTACTGGCGTTGCTAGAACAGAGAAAGGTGAGCGTATCCTTGCCCTCTCAGACTACGGCTACGGCTCTGCTGGAGGCTGTCTAGGTATCAACTGTAGGCATGAGATAACTCCCTTTGTTGTAGGAGCTAACTACAAGCCTGAGCTAGGGGATGATGTCAAGGACATCACGCCGGAGCAAGCGATAGAAAACGCCAATGCCCAAGCGAAACAGAGAGCGCTTGAACGGTCTATCAGGCAGTCTAAGGAATATCTGCACGTTGCAGAGAAACTAGGCAACCAGGAGCTGATAGACAAGTATAAGAACAAGGTGAGGATACAACAGGGAGCCATGAGGGACTACCTCAGACAGCACCCATTCCTACACCGTGATTATGCTAGAGAAAGATACTACTACAATGATGATACTGTCCAAAAGTTATACAAAACTATTGACAAACGCTCTAAAAAGGAGTATTCTGAAATACTACGAAATTTGGGAAATAAAGCACCCAAGTCTTATAGTGATTTCCAGGCTCTAAGTCGCTCTGAAAAAAGACTCCTGAGGTATGATAATAGGATTGTCAATTATTTCAAGGGAGATATTCAAGAGAAACTGTCTGATAAGCAGAAACAGCAGGCAGTGGAGGCTTACTTTAATTTCAAGAATGACGGGATAGTGTTTGGAGACCATGCGATAGCACGCTATATAGAGCGTATGAGACGCAATGATGGTACATTTACCTACAACTATGACACGGTCAAAACAGCCTTTTCATTGCCTCCTAACTATGTATCAGAACAGAATGGCAGACTTGCTAGATACTACAACGGTATCCTTTACATCACTGAGCCTGATACAGATATTGTAGTAACTATGATGAAACGTAAAAACTGAAAGGATTTAAAACCATTATGAGATACAGTCAACAAGTATTAGACATGCTAAAGCAAGCAGTCAGTGGTCAGATTGATAATTTTTGGGATTTCTCCTTTAAGTTTAACGCCCTTTTTGGAGAAGATGAAGACTTTGCTGAGGCTTGGGACAATGAAAACCCTGAAAATGTTTGACGCTCTCAATGATTTTGAGCTGATGATGTTTTTAGAGGAACATGACCCAAAGTGATAAAACAAGGTTTTATCAACTTCCTAACGCCTTACTACGAAAAGGCAAAGCAATTAGTAAAAATCAGCGCTTAGTCCAATCTAGGCGTTTTTCTTATGCCCAAAATCAGGAGGGAGACCATGAATAAACGTATCAAAAAGAAACGTGAGCTTGAGAAAAAGCTACAAATATTGAACATGACAGTAGATTTCTTGCTTGACCAAAACAATCAGCTATGGAAGATTGTTGACAAGATGGAAAGAAATCCACTCACACAACACAGAGGCTACTAACAACCGCTTTTGACCAAGTCGAGGCAGAGGTTAGCACTCAAAAAAAGGCTAAAAAGCCTTGGTTTAGTCGTAAATAAGGAGGTGGTCAATCATCTTGACTGGTAGGAAAGACTACTTTATACCGTTTGGAGTTCCAAGCGGTTTTTATTTTGCCCTGGAGCATGGCGTAAAACTGTCTAATTCTGCCCCTCGTGGCGTAAAACAAAGGAGTTAAGACATGAGTCTTAAACGTGAGATGTTGGTTGACGCAGGTATCGAAGATAAGGCTGTGCTAGATAATATCATGCAAGCGTACGGTGCAGGTATTGAAAACGCAAAAGCACAAGCTAAGTCTGAGGTGCAGGCAGAAAACGACAGCTTTGAAACAACAGCTTGAGCAACAGAGCCAAGCTATCAAGGACTTGCAGGGAAAAGAGGGAGCTAGTGAGGAAAGCAGGCAGCAGCTGGCAGACTTACAAGCCCAATTTGACCAGTACAAGACCGATAGTGAGACCAAACTTGCTCAGGTTACCAAAACTAACGCTGTAGCCCTTGCTTTTGAAAGATGTGGGAGCTTACAACTCAGAGGACTGATGAAGTTCATTGACCTAGACAAGATTGAGCTAGAGAAGATGGAAAGCCCATTTTAGAGGAAAACCATCAACAGCCTTAAAAGAGTCCAGCCCTTACCTTTTTCCAAGGAGAGGACACGCAGTCTAACCTAATATCTCTGTGCATGGAACCCACCAGCAGGAACTGGTGATGATAACCTGAGTGCAGAAGACAAAGCCCTTTTGCAGGCTTTGATAGCGTATAAAAACCAAAAACAAAGAAAAGAGGTAATTTTACATGGTAGTAAACTACGCAGCTAAATTTGATAACAAAGTTGATGAGCGTTTTGCTAAAGAGGCTCTCTCAACTGGTATCATCAACCAAGATTTTGATTTCACAGGCGTTGACACAGTCAAGGTCTACTCTGTCCCTACATCAGGAATGAACGACTACAAGACCACTGGTCAAAACCGCTACGGTGAGGCTGAGGAGCTTGGTAACACCGTTCAAACTATGGTACTCAAGAAAGACCGTTCTTTCACATTCACCATTGACAAGAAAATCTGAACAAGACACTAACGGTGTCATGGAGGCAGGTAAGGCTCTTGCTCGTCAGTTGTCAGAGGTTGTTATCCCTGAGGTTGACACTCACCGCTTTGCAACAATCGTAGCTGGTGCAGACCCTAGCCACATCAAGACAGAGGCTGTGACTAAAGACAATGCCTATGAGGCTGTCCTTGATGGTCAAGTGGCTCTTTACAGACGCTTTTGTCCCTGTAGCTGGTCGTGTCTTGCACGTATCGCCTAAGTTCTACTAAAACTCATCAAACTTGACCCAACCTTTGTGAAGAACTCTGACCTTGGTCAAGAAATCACTGTAAAGGTCAAGTAGGTATGATTGACGGTTTGCCAGTTGTATTGACACCTACTACACGCTTTGCCACAAGGCGTAGAGTTTGTCATTGCTCATCCAGTGGCTACTACATCCCCTGTTAAGCTGGAAGACTACAAAATCCACGACAACCCACCAGGAATTAACGGTAAGCTCGTTGAGGGTCAGTATCCGTTATGACGCTTTTTGTCCTTGATAACAAGAAAAAAAGCTATCTACGTTCACAAATCAGCGTAAGGAGTAACTAATGGCTAGGGAAGAAAGCTGAGGAAACCACAGAGGAAGTGGTGAAGCCAGTTTCTGCTAGAAAGTCAGTTACTTTAACTAAGGGCGGGGTGTCCTTTACCCTGTCTGACCCTTATTATGATTTCAGCCTTTGAAAATCAAGGCTACGAAGTGGAGGAATAAACTAAATGGCAAAATTTAAAGCAACATCAAACGTGGTCTTTATCGTTGACGGTAAAGAACAAAGTTACGACAAAGACACTGAGTATGACATGGATGTCAAGACAGCTGAGGAGTTGAACGCCAAAGGGCAAGTAACTCATCCAGAACTCAGTCCATTCTTTGAACGTATCAACGAAGAAAAAGCAGCAAAGGCGGACAAATAACACCGCCTTTTTAATTGGAGGTGGTTATTATCGCTACTTAACTCAAGCAGAATTTAAAGAGTTTGGTTTTTGACGAAGTGGAGGGCTTTGAAAAACTCTAAAGAGAGCTGAGGTATCTATCAACCTCTTTCTTAATGGGTTCTATGACTTTGTAGACTTTGAGAAAGAAATTGAGCACAGAAAGCAGGCTGTCAAGCTAGCTACGGCTTTCAAGTGGCTTTACTTAGACGCTAGCGGTATCATGACAGCTGATGACAAGCAGTCAGTGGCTAGCGTGTCGCTTGGTCGTACTTCTGTGAGCTACAGAGACACCCTCTAGCTACTCTTTAGAGGGTGCTAGGTATAATCTGTCCCAGGACGCTCTAAACACGCTGAAAACGGCAGGATTTGGCTACAGGGGGTAGGGTTATGACAGACATTGATAAGCGTTTGCTGGTCGATACTGTAACTATCCAAAACCAACGGAGGAAAAAGACGGATGGGTAAAGTAATACTAGAAAGCTCAGTGACCCTAAACCTGTTAGGTTTGATAGACAGTATCAAGTGCAAGCACTCAGAACAACCGCAAAGAGTCCAAGCCTAGCGTCCTGTTTGTGTATCCCAAGTATTGCTCCAGTTGTCTTAGATGACACCTTTGAAAATGCCATTGTCAATGACGGAAAAACGTGAGTACAGGTAACCTCTGTGGTTCCTGTCAGTTATCCGCATAAACAAAAAGATTTTTGTTATGAAGTGGAGTGCGTCTGATGGGAGCAAAAGTATCTGTCAAGGTTGACCTCAAGGGCATTGAGAAAAAGGGTATCATCAGCAGCCTTAGCAAAAGCGCAAGCTAGCGATAGCTAACCAGATGATGATGGACATGACCCCATTTATTCCACGTAAGAGCGGGAAACCTTAGCGGTAGTGGACAGGCTACAAGGGGACGGAGTGAGATACCCTGGACCTTATGCCAGAGCCCAGTTTTACGGCTCAAGCTACAACAAACATAGGAGCTTTACCTTTAAGAAGTACACCACTCCTGGAACAGGTAAGCGGTGGGACAAGAAAGCTACAGCTCTGCATGTTAAGGATTGAGCAAGGTCGGTCTAAGAGCAATGAGTAAGAGCATGAGCAATAATGATTTTCGGAAGTCCTTAGAGACTTTATCAACACGTTAAACTACCTCTGACCTGTACCTAGATTACCTGTCAGAAAGAGAGTTTAGTTATCTACCCTTTTTACCTGGTGGCAAAGATTGAAAAAGAGTACATGAACGGCAAGCAGGATATTAGCTTAGTCTATGAGGTGGCAATCAAAACGACTGACCACCAAAAGACAAGTTCTATCCTGTGGGCTATCAATTATTCTCAGCTGATTTCAACCTGGAGCTGCCTAGTCAAAACAATTCATACCAATTCAGAAGTTTTGAAGTCTCACAGCCATTCCTTAATGACCGTGATGACCAGGGCTTTTATGTTTATATGCTGGATGTCACAGCACGACTTGAAAACAAACGGAGGAAAATAAATGGCAAAAATGAAAAACGCCAGCGTAAACACTTTGTAGCACCTTGGCTATCAACGGCACCAACAACAGAACCAGGCTCTGACGCTTGGAAAATGGCTTTGCAGACGGTGTCACAACCGCAGAGGTTGAGAACGACGAAGAAACAGATGACGTAGCTTACTACAACGGTGATGGTACTCCTGAAACCAGTAGTAACATCAGTCAGTACGGTTACAGCTTTTGAGGGCGACTACATCAAAGAAGATGAGGCACAGAAAATCATTGCTGATATGCGTTTTTGCAACTGGCGACCAACGGAAAGTATGGTTTTAAGGTTGTTGACGCTGACGGCAAAACTCAATATTCAGGAGTTGCCACTGTATCTGAAATCAAAATCGGAGGCGGTGAGGCTGCTGAATTTGAAGCCTTTGAGTGCACTATCAGCTGGAACTCAGTACCTAAACAATCCGCAGTAGTCGGTGGATAAAGCAGCTTAGGGAGTTATTGTGCTCCCTTTTTATTTTTGATTAGTAGGAGAAAAACAAAATGGTAGTAATTAAAAAGCGTAACAATGCAATTCCTGTAGATTTTGGTGAGTTCACCCTTGAATTTGTAGCCAATGACAAGAACATCCACAAGATGGAGGCTATCGGCAAGAAACTCAAAAAGAGGGCGAAGGACTAGCCAAAAACAGAAGACAACAAAAGCCTTTGAGGTACTATAAGGCATGGTACAAGAGTCATGGACTGAGCTCTTTGGCGAGGAGGCTTATAACAAGGTTTACAACTTCTCTGACGGCTCTACCGTCGATACTATGGCTTACTTGCTTGAGGCTATCAATGGTGTCATCAATGAATGGGAACAACGTAACAACGGGGACGCTCTCAAAAAGTATCTAGGTGACTGATATGCTGGATTTATCAAGGAAATTGACAGATGAGTTAGTCCTTGGTGATGATGTGTACCCAATGAATATAGCTTTTAACAAGGTCTTGAAAGTTATGGAGCTTATCAATGATAGTGACATTGACGAACTCTACAAGCCTTACCTAGCTATTCAGATTTTTACTGGCGTAGATTTTACAAAGGCTTTAAGCCCTGAGCAAGCTACGGCGATTTTTAAGCTGATTTTTGAGGAGCACATCAGAATTATTCCAGCTAAAGAAACAGCACCAGTGCTAGACTTGGCAGGCAATCCAATCAAAAAGCAAGATACGCTCAAAGAGCCAATCAGAGAACGGAGAACGCCTTTTCAGCTTGAAATATGACGCTGAATATATCTACTCATCATTCTTGCAGGCTTACGGCATTGACCTGATTGACGCTCAGAACAGCCTACACTGGAAAAAGTTCAATGCTCTGCTAAATGGGCTACCCAGTGACACTAAGTTTGCTGAGGTGCTAAAAATACGCTCTTACAAGCCACAGAAAGGCGACAGTAAGAAGTACAAGGAGAACATGAAGAAACTCAAGAAAGAGTATGCTCTACCGAAAGAATTTGACTACTAATCTTAGAAAGGAGGTACACAATGGCAGATGGTTCAGTTACTATCAAGGTTGATATGGATGGCTCTAGTGCCCAGTCAGGGGTCAGCAAGCTAAAATCTTTGTTTGGCGGTCTTGAAAGCGCAGGCTCAAAGGTTGGGTCTGTTTTCAAGTCTGTTCTTGGGGCTAATCTCATCAGTGGGGCTATCTCTACTGGTATTAGTACCATCACTGGCGGTATCCGTGACATGGCTTCTGAGCTTAACGGCTCACAGAAAGCCTGGAAGACCTTTGAGGGTAACCTACAAGCCTTTGGACGGTCAGCTGATGAAATTAAAGCAGCTAAGACCGAAATGCAGGACTTTGCAACCAAGACCATTTACTCAGCCTCTGACATGGCTAGTACCTACTCACAACTTGACGCAGTCGGTACTAAGAATGTTGGTAGTCTGGTTAAAGCCTTTGGTGGACTTGCAGCCTCAGCGGAAAACCCAGCCCAAGCCATGAAATCACTGTCTACCCAAGCTACTCAGATGGCAAGTAAGCCTAAAGTCGCTTGGATGGACTTTAAGATTATGATGGAGCAAGCCCTCGCTGGTATGGCGGCGGTTGCCAAAGAGATGGGCATGTCTACCGCTGAACTGGTTGCAGCTGTTCAAGATGGTAAGGTCAAGACAGAGGACTTCTTTGACGCTATGAACCGTGCAGGGAACTCTGACGCTTTCCAAAAGATGGCTACGGAGTTCAAGACGGTTGACCAGGCTATAGACGGGGCAAAAGAGAGCCTGTCTAATAAGCTCATGCCAGCCTTTGAAAAGCTCAATCAGTTTGGTATCAAAGGCAGTCAATGCTCTATCTGACGCTCTTGAAAAATCAACTTTGACAAGTTGGCTACTGACCTTGGAAACTTCCTAGACAAAATTGACGTTTCAAAGGGAATAGCAACTGTTCAAAGAGCGTTCAGCACGGTATTCAATCCCGCTTTAGTCACTAAATTCAAGCTAGCTCTTGATAGCGTAAAAGGGGCTATAAGTGCAATCGGTCAAGCGTTTCAATCTGCTGGAGGTAGTACATCAATCTTACTCACAATATCAAACGTGATAGGTTCGATATTGAACACAATTTCAGCTGGCGCTCAGATTGTTCAGAAATTCATGACCTCGTTTGCAGATACAGGAGCTGTCAAGGCTTTAAAAGGTGCCTTTGATAGCCTGGTTGCCGCTTATAACAATGTTGTGACTAGTATTGCAGACGCTTCTGTTTGGTCTACTCTTGGCACAGCGTTAGGAAATGTAGTCAAATGGCTTTCTCAGGCTGCAAACCGCAGTAGCTGACTTTATTGCTGGGCCAGACCTGGGACTATTCAGAATGTGGCTACAGCCATTGTGGGAATTGGTACAGCTCTCCTAGGTATCAGGCGGGGGTTAAGATTGCCAAGACGCTCAAATCTCGCTTTTGACTTTTGGTAAGACCCTAGTATCATTGATTAGTATATCCTAGGTCTTACTGCCGCTCAGCGGCTAATGCTGTGCAAGTGCTGCAATGAGTGCAGGTAATACCGCAGTTGGAACAACAGCGTCCGCTAGTGCTGGTTCTGTCTGCGAGATTGGGTGCCGCAGTCCTTAGTGATTGGGGCAGGGGTCTTGATGGCAGCCGCTGGGGTTTATGTTTTGGTTCAGGCTGCTATGCAACTTGCCTCAGCTGGAACTGGTGCATAAATTGCAATGGTTGCTATTGTAGCAGGTATAGCTCTGTGCTAGCAGGAGCAGCTGCTCTAGGTCCAGCCTTGACAGCAGGAGCTGTGGTATTCTTGCCTTTGGTGCAGCCGCTGCTCTTATCGGTGTTAGTATAGCAGTTGCAGCGGTTGGTATTTCAGTTCTGGTCACAGCTATTGCTGATGGCTTGACTAAAATTATAAACGCTGTATCTGCTAATGCTCCACAGATTGTAATGATTATCCAAGCTATGGCTAACGCAATCAGTACAGCAATGAACGGCATAGCTGGAATTATCACAGCCATTGGTGGAGTTATCGCAACAGCCTTACAGGGCATTGCTAGTGTCATCATTTCAGTTGGTGTGTCTATTAGTGTTGCTGCACAGGGTATCGGTCAAGGTATTGCAACCGCTCTGAATGGAGTTGCAGGAGTAATCTCTGCTGTAGGTTCTGCCATCAGTGCAGCTCTGCAAGGTATCGCTAATATCTTTACCTCAGTTGGGCAAGCAATCTCAACGGCAGCACAAGGCATAGGTAAAGGGATTGAGAGTGCCTTTAACGGTATTGCTAATGTCATCAGCTCAGTAGGAAACGCTATAAAGAGCGTCCTAGATGGTCTTGCCAACGTGTTTAACTCTATTGGTACGGCTGCTCAAAAAGCAGGCAACGGGTTCAAACAGTTAGCTCAAGGTGTGGTAATGATTACCAATACAAACCTTGGAGACATGGCAGCCTCCTTAGCGGCGGTTGCTATTGGTGTTGGCAAGATTTCAGGAGCAAGTGCAGGGATGGCTAGTGCTGGTGCAGGGATGAGGTCTTTAGAGCAAGGTCTCAACCATGATACAGTCTAGCGGTACTAGTGCAGTATCAGTCTTGACCTCAATGGCTAGCTCTATTCCTAGTATTTCATCATCAATCACAGGACTTGCTCCAGCAATGACATCAGCAAGTGCAGCTATGAGCACCTTTGCTACCTCAGTCATGACATCCTTTGCTGGTCTGACAGGGTCAACGGCAAGTATTACAGCTCTACAAGCTAGACTGACAGCTTTGTCTGCCTCAATGATGATGGCACAAGCAGGAGCCTCAGCAATGTCAGCAGGATTTACAGCAATCACAGGTATGTGGGAGCTTTAGCTGGTGTACTAGGTTCAGTTCCTGGTCAATTCATGGCTATTACTAGCTCAGCAACTATGGCAACGGCTGCAATCATGCAACTAGCAACGTCAGCCCCTATGGTTGCCTCAGGATTTTCTAGTATCTCAAGTGCTGCTACCTCAGCAATGTCACAGCTTAACTCAGCTGTCCGTTCAGCAATGACGCAAGCTGTCTCTACAATGCGGTCAAGCATGCAACAGATGGTATCTGTGGTAAAGCAATCAGCAACGCAGATGACGCAAGCAGGTCAACAGGCAGGGCGTGGCGTTTCTAACGGTGTGACAAACGGTATCCGTTCAGGTATCGGCTCAGCAACGGCTGCAATGTCAGCTATGGTCAATGCAATCCGCTCAACAGCAATGGCAGGAGCTGGGGCAATGGTTGGTATTGGTGCCATGATTGGGCAGAGGACTGGCTCAGGGGATGTATTCAGCCCTTGGAGCGGTCACAGCGGCAGCTAACGCCTTAGTAGCACAAGCAGAACGTGCAGCCCAAGCAAAGGCTAAAATCCACTCACCATCAAGATTGTTCAGGGACAATGTGGGTCGATACATTGCCCAGGGTATCGCTGTAGGTATCGAAAAGAACACATCAGATGTGACAGATAGCTCAGCCTATGTTCAGAGGGAGATGTCAGCGTTCAAGTTTGGTGCTGAGGAGTTGCTGAGGCTTAGGCAATAGCACTCTCTCTAGTCGGTTCAAGCTCAAATCACTCACAGAACGTGCTGAAACAAGCCAGATTGAGGTTATCAGAGACCAAGCTGACAAAGCCCTTACTAGAGCTCTTGAAGTCGCTGAGCAGGCTGTTAAGCGTCCCTATGAACATGGTGCTTGATGATGGTACTCTAGTTTGCTAAAATCGGTGAACCAATGACTAATTATCAAAAACGACAAAAATCAAAATAGATAACATGATGAGGGGATTGTCTGATGAATAATGACACTATCACTATCAACGGATTTGACCTCTCTGAGGTTATCCGCATTATTGAAATTATCCGCCCTGTAGGGAGTGAGCGTAGCATTAAAACTAATGACGCTCCACTCTTGGGGGTAAACTTACAAGAGGTAAGGACAGGAGCCAAGACCATCAAAGTCAAGTTTGCCATGCTAACTAACAACGGTATGACACTTGAGAGGGCTAAGCATACCCTAGCGGGGGTATTCAACACCTCTGGGGCTGTCAAAATCGTTATTTCTGATGAGCCTGACAAGTACTACATGGGTCTAGTCTCTGGCTCGGTTGACATGGACAACATCACAAGATGGTTTCAAAAGGGTAGCTTTGAGCTGCTTATCCCTGATGGTGTAGCCCATAGTTCCGCTTACCGAAAATTTGACAATGGTACCGTATCATCTGACAAGATTGTTTTCAATCTCATCAATGATGGCAACGTGCCAGCTTTCCCAGTGGTGACGGTCAAGAACAACGCAGAGAATGGCTATATCGGTTTGGTCAATACTAGCGGTGCTCTTGAAATTGGAGACCGTGAGGAGGCAGACACGGAGCAATATAAACGGTCGGAGCTCCTTATTGACTATCGTGATAACAAAATCACAACAGGTCTATCAGTAGCTCAAAAGAATGTAGCCGTCTTGAACGATACTGAGCAAAATCTCAGGTACCGTGGGTATTGATAATGCTTAGGTCGCCCTCATCTTGCTTTTAACCAATCGTGGAGGCGGCTCACAGCCAAACTAACGCAGGTTCTGTGACTTGGGACATCCCTACTGATAGTTCTGGAGCAACAGGGCTCTCTGAATGATTATATCTGGTGGCGTCAAATCTTCTGGCTTGGTGCTGCTAACCAATACGGCTTTTATCAAGTTGACCGTCTCTGATGAACAGGGGCGGTTTTTGTATGGAGTTGAGACATTCAAGCGGTATAACGGCGTAGGGTGTGAATATAATTTCATGGCTAGCAATGGCAGGGGTGGCTACAACATGATTAAGCAGTGGAGTTTTACAGGGACACACTGGGACTATCACAACCCGTTTAATGAACCCAGAGGCTGGTCAGACCTGAAAACGCAATGACGACAAGGTGACGGTCTACTGGTGGGGTTCTATACAATACGTTTGTTATTCCTGAGATTAAGGGTAGGAAGTCAGCCAAAAATCCACGTAGCTTTTGGCGCTCTAGGCAATAAACCTCTAGTAACTCACATGTACCTTGATAGCATTTACTATCAAAAGGACTTTGTGAGCGCCACAAGGGACATCCCTAACCGCTACCCAATCGGTTCAAACGTAGTACTTAACAGCGAAAATGACACGGTCACAGTGGATGGACTGGAGCGGATTGTGGACATTGTTCACGGTTCAACATTCCTGACTATCCCGCCTGGCAAGAGTCAACTAGAGGTTTACAGTTCAAGCTGGACTAAGACCAAGCCTACTGTCAAAGTAGAGTTTAGAGAAAGGTATTTATAGCTTATGTTATTGACTATTCATGACGCAAACCTGAGAAAGGTTGCTTTTATTGATAACGAGAAACAGGCTACATTGAACTATTTCAATGACACCTGGACAAGATACCTTGAGACTGGGTCTAGTACGTTTGATTTTACGGTATTTAAAAAGGCTATCATCTCAGATACAGGGCAAAAGAGAGCCTATAACTATCTGAATGAGAAAGCCTTTGTTTCTTTCCAGTACAAGAGGTAAGACCTATCTGCATACCATCCGAAAAGTGGAGGAAAATGAGCAAGTCATCAAGTGCTATGGTATCAACCTAAACCTTGAGCTTATCAATGAGTACGCCAACCCTTACAAGTCCCCTAGAGCAATGACTTTCAAAGAGTACTGTGACTCTATGGACTTGCTAAACTTTACATTCTTGAAAATCGGTGTCAATGAGATTTCAACTCAGAAGATTTCTGCTGAGTGGGAGGGTACGGATACTAAACTGAACCGTCTGCTTAGCCTAGCTAAGAAGTTTGGTGCAGAGATTGAATTTGATACCTACCTCAACGCTGATAGCTCTATCAAGTCATTTGTAGTCAATGTTTACCATGAGAACGACGATACCCACCAAGGAGTGGGACGGGTCAGCCCAACGGTCTTGAAGTATGGTAAAAATCTCAAAACACTCACTAGGACGATAGACAAGACCAATATCTACAACATGGTTGTACCAACAGGGCGAGATGACCAAGGGAATACTATTTATATCTCTGGTCTCGGTGCCTGGTCTGTCAATAACTCTAGGGGTGAACGTGAATTTTACCAATCAGGAGCAGCGTTGTACGCTCCCCTCTCTATGCAGATGTACCCGTCAACATTCACAAGTAACACAGGGAACCTTGACCAATGGACAAGAAAGGACATGACGGTAGAGAGTGCCAGTCCTGAGGTTATCCGCTCTACCGCTTACCGTGAGCTTAAAAAGAACTGTTACCCCGCTGTAACCTATGAGGCTGAGGGATTTGCTGAATTAGAGATAGGGGATACTGTGCAAGTCTATGATGATGGTTTTAGCCCTACGCTCTTGCTTGAAATGAGGGTGTCTGAGCAGTCTATCAGCTTTACTAACCCTCAAAATAACAAGACCACTTTCTCCAATGCTAAGGCTCTTGAAAATCGGCTGTCACAAGGTATCCAGCAACGGCTAGACCAAATGATAGAAGACGCTAAGCCTTACACTATCAAAATTGCTACTGATAACGGTGTAGCCTTTAAGAATGGTCAAGGTCAGTCTGTGGTGACCTCTACCCTGATGAAAGGCAATAAGGTCATCAATAGTGGCTGGCGTTGGGTCGTGAATGGTGAAATCAAAGCAACAAGCCCTAGCTACATTGTTAAGGCTGCTGACATCAATCAGACAATGGTTTTGACGGTCTCAGCTTGGGTAGATAATCAAGAAGTAGCCTCTGAACAGGTTACTTTTTTGAATACTCTGACGGTACCAAAGGAGAAAAAAAGGAGACCGTGGAGAAAAGGGTGAGAAAGGTGACAGAGGAGAACGTGGTGAGCGTGGCTTGCAAGGGCTCCAAGGCTTACAGGGTGCCAAGGGTGACCAAGGTATCCCTGGAGCTAAAGGCGCTGATGGTCGCACTCAGTACACTCACTTAGCCTACGCTGACACAATCTCAGGCGGTGGCTTTAGCCAAACTAACGCAGATAAAGCCTATATAGGTGTCTATGTGGACTTTACCGCCCAAGATAGCAAGAACCCCGCTGATTATCGCTGGACTAAGTGGAGAGGCTCAGATGGTCAGAATGGTAAAGACGGTGCTCAAGGTATCCCTGGGAAACCAGGGGCAGACGGTAGAACCCCTTACTTTCACAGGGCGTGGGCTAACTCTGCTGATGGTCGTGACGGTTTTAGCACCTCAGATAGTACCAATAAACGCTATCTAGGTACGCTAACAGACTTTACTGAGGCAGATAGTCAAGACCCTACTAGGTACAAGTGGACGGCTCTTTTTGACCTTGTAAAAAGTCGGAGCACGTAACTACGCTGAGGACTACGATTTTCAAGGGGTCTATGGGAATATTCTCAGGGTGATACTTTGCCAAAAACTGGAAAAACAACTAACGGGGTCTATACCGTAAGCGGTACAACGACAACCTGGAAACAATTTCAAATTTACTCAGAGAGCGGAGGGCGATTGGGTGGAAAAGCAGATAGTACAGCATTACTTAATCTTGAGAAAGACAAGCCCTATACTTTGTCCTTTCAAGCCCGTTGCCTAACTGGCAGTAATAAGGTGTGGGTATCTTTTGAGAGAAAAACAGAAAAGTGTCAGCAGGAGGAAATCCTGACAGAATTTATAAAGAGTTTTCTCACCAATTCCTGGGCTACTTTATCAGGTTACGCTTAATTCCCTAACTATCTCAAGTGAGTTTGATTATTGGCGTATTATTTTAGGATACTCTCAAATTGGGACAGTAGAGTTCAAAAAGTAGAACTCACTCAAAAGCAACGTGTTTACAGACGCTGGAGAGGCACCAGAAGATAAGGACGCAAGAATAAACTCCAAGGGCTGACCAAGTCCTGACCCAGAGCAACTCAACGCTCTCAATGAGAAAGCGGGTATTATCCAAGCTGAACTAGAGGCTAAGGCTAGTGCTGCCACCTTGGATAACTGGCTTAAAGCCTATCAAGACTATGTCAAAGCTAATGACAAGGCAAGGGAACAGGCTGAAAAAGACCTAGTCTCAGCTACTCAGCGTGTATCCACCATTGCTAAAGACCTTGGGGAGCTTTCTGACCGCTGGAATTTCATTGATACCTACATGAGCTCATCAAATGATGGGCTTGTGATTGGTAAGAATGATGGTAGCTCTAGCATGATGTTCAACCCCAACGGTCGTATCTCAATGTACTCAGCAGGGGTGGAGGTCATGTATATTTCTCAGGGGGTTATCCACATTGAAAATGGTATTTTCTCTAAGACAATTCAGATTGGACGGTTCAGAGGAACAGTACTATCTCAACCCAGACATGAATGTCATTAGATACGTAGGAGGTGCTTAATGGCTGAATTTTGGTCAAATAATGATAGAGGTTACCGTATCCGTCTATGGATTGACCAAACCTCTCAAAATATCTCAGGTAATAGCAGTCAGGTCAGAGTAAGGCTTGCTTTGCTGAATACAACTACCGCCTTTGCTGACTATAACTGTTCTGCATGGGTAGACTTGAACGGACAACGTTTGAACTGGTCAGGTAGACCCAACATGACTAGTTATAACTCAACTATTTGGCTGATAGACCAGACTATCACGATTGGTCACAATGCAGACGGGACTAAGTCCTTTGGTCTTTCTGCTCATTTTAGCGGTAGTGGTGGATGGTCTCCAGGGACTTTGTCTATTGGTGGAAATTCATTCACACTAACGACTATCCCACGGTCAAGCTCTGTCAGCGTTGGGGCTGGCACTATTGGTAGCTCAATCACTATCAATATCAGCCGTCAAAGTTCTAGCTTTAAGCACACTGTCCGTTATGCCTGGGGCAACAAGTCAGGTACGATTGCAAGCAATGTAGATACTTCTACAACGTGGACTATCCCTCTGACTTTTGCTAACGACATCCCAATTCAGCAACTGGTGTAGGGACAATCTACGTTGATACCTACTCAGGAGGGACTAGGACAGGGACGCAGTCAGCCACGCTTACAGCAAGTGTCCCAGCTAGCATGAAACCAACTTTTACAGGGGTTTCTTTGTCAGACTCTAATACAGCTGCTCAAAACGTGGTACCAAACGCTAACGTATTCATCCAGGTCATCTCTAATATCAAGGTAGCTTTCAGTGGTGCAAGTGGGTCTTATGGCTCAAATATCACGGGTTACCGTGCTGAGATAGTCGGTAAGAACCAGACTACCAATGTCAACGGTGGGACGCTTGGTATTATGAACTACAGCGGTGCTATCACAGTTAGGGCAAGTGTCTCTGATAGCCGTGGGCGTTGGTCTGACACTAGAGATGTCTCTGTCACCGTGCTTGAGTACTTTGCTCCAGCTCTCAGTTTTAGCATTGCTAGGACTGGTGCAACATCTAGTACTCTTACAGTTACTAGAAACGCCAAGATAGCTCCTCTGACAGTATCAGGGAGCCAAAAGAACGCTATGACGCTTTCTTTCAAGGTTGCTAGGTTAGGGACCAATACCACACCCCTGACACTGAGCTGCCGCTGGTTCCTGGACAAGTATATCTAGCCTGGTCAACTCACAGGCTAACTTAGCTGGTAATTACTTAGCTAATCAGTCCTGGGTTGTTATCGGGATACTGGAAGACAAGTTCACACGGACAGAGTTTGCAGTCAATGTAGCCACGGAAAGCGTGGTTTTTTCTTATGACCGTAACGGGGTCGGTGTCAACAAAATCAGAGAGCGTGGAGCCCTTGATGTCAAGGGTGACATCTATGCTAATGATAAACCTACTCAACAGTTCCAGGTAACTCGAAATGATGGCAATTCACATAGGAACATAAGGAGTTCACCAGACGATTATGTTAGTTCTGGCTTTTACTATGTTGACAGCCCTCTTTTACCAGTAAAATCAAGTGGTTATCTGTTTGTGGAGAGCTACGACGCCAATTTTGTCAAACAAACCTACACACCTTACACATCCACTAAATTTTTGTGAGAATTAAAAACAAGACCTGGACGGAATGGACGGAATACACCCTTTGTCACACCCAAATCTCGTCAACACAGGCTGGCAGTCAGCTAATTTTCCTGGAACTTACTATAAGCGTGTAGGTGACATTTTGACAGTCAAGTACAATTTCACGGGTAATGGCTCAACAATGAATATTGGGAATATCCCAAGTTCTGTGGGTTTGCTCCTCAGAGTACATGTTAGTTATCGCCAAAGTGGTCTATTGCTGGTTCTGATAATAGCCACGTCCAAATCAACTAAGGAACAAGTAATCTGAATGTACTAGCTACTGGAAATGGCACAATTTACAGAGGTCAGCTGACAATCATGATTTAGAAAGGAAAACGCATGAAACTAGAATATGGTTCAAAATCGCAAGAATATGACGCTAGTGGCACAGCGTCCACCACCAAGGTCACATTAGTCAACGCAGATGGTGCTAATGTGCCTATTTTTACCCCTGACAAGATTGACTTGTCCAATACAGAGCTACTTGAGCTAGCCTTTAGAGGTCATCTATCAAGAGAATTTTTCCGCAACGTGCCGAAAAATGAGAAATTCAACGAAATTGGCGAGAAAATCGCTAAGTATGATGAGCTGATTGAGAAATCTCAAAAAGCCATTAAAGAACTTGAGCAAGCTACCGAGGAGGCAAAGCAAGCCACTCAGCACAATCAAAAGACCGTAAACTCAGCAGTATCAGAGCTGACTGAGCTGGTTATGTCTCTGATAAATAGTGCCTCTGTGGATGAAGAAAAAAACTCAGAGGAGCAGGAGGGGTAGTAATGAAAACACTTCTTAGCAGTCTAATCACTGGAACAGCTTTACTAACGAAAGGAAAAATCAAAATGAAAAAATTCACTTACACATTCAAGAAAAATCATCAAATCGTCAAGTCATGGGTAGCCCTAGTGCTTGCTGGAACTTACACCGTTGATGAAGTACCTAAACTTTTCAACCTACGTGACGTTGTAGTTGAGGTGCTCTCTGAACAGGTCGCCGAAACAAAGGAGGAGTAGCCTATGCCCTTTGATGAGGCTCAAAAAATCGCAGAGAGTCAATTCACTTGGGAAATCCTCTTTATCATCTTATTTGTCATTGTCACGGGCTTTTTAGTCCGTACCTCAGACAAGCGGGAAAAGAAACTGATGGAATTTCACGAGAACTCAAAGGCGGACTCAAACAAACGGGAGGAGCGCTTGATGACTCACTTGGAGAAAACCACTGAGGAATTAAGCACTATCACTCACACGGTCGGCGACATTCAGAAAGAAATGGTCAGAATGAATAACCGAATGGACGAATTTGAAAAGGAGAATAAACATGAACCAAATTACAGAAATTGTAGCTAGCGGAGCAATGAGTATCCTGGTTATCTTAGCTGGAATCATTGTTCACGCAGTCAAAAGTTGGCTTGTCACAAAAGGCGGGACAAATGCGGTTAAAATCGTTGAAATTTTAGCTAAAAACGCAGTTAATGCGGTTGAGCAAATCAATAAAGAGACAGACCTTAAAAGGTGAGGGCAAGCTCAATCAGGCTAAAAAAATACATCGTGCAAGAACTCGAAAAATACAATGTTTATATGTCTGATAAAGACCTAGACATGTTTGTTGAGTCAGCAGTCCGCGAAATGCACAATAATTGGAAAGGAAAGTAATATGGCAACAACACAAGATGTTTTTAAATTTTTGCAGCGAATTTGCTAATCAAGGAAATTGGTGTTGATCAAGACGGCGTATTTGGCATACAGTGCGTAGATTTACCTAATGCCATCTCTAGTCAGCTTTTTGGAAAGGCTCTCTGGGGCAATGCTATTGATTTGCTTAACTCGGCAGCTAGTTTAGGGTTATGAAGTCGAGTATAACGAGGCCGGCAATATGGACAGTAAACCCTCGTGCTAGTGCCGTATTTGTTATGGACACAACTTATATTTACGGTCATCCTTACGGTCATACTGGAGTTGTCATAGAAGATAGCGACGGTTACACCATGCGGACAATTGAGCAGAATATTGACGGCAACGCTGACAGTCTATACATTGGCGGCCCTGCTCGATATAACACCCGTAATTTTTGATGGCGTTTTAGGTTGGTTCTATTTCCCAACTGATGACACAGGCTATCAACCTACTCTATCAACTCCTAGTGGTGATGGTTCAATCCATGAAGAGACAGGTACATTTACTGTCGAAGTGTCAGCACTCAATGTCCGTTCAAGTGCTGGCTTAGACGCTGAAATCGTGGCAGTCTACGCAGCAGGTCAGGAAATCAATTATGATGGTTGGGTGTGACAAAGACGGCTATATTTGGGTCACTTATATTGCAGCCTCTGGCAATCGTCGCTATGTCTGCAGTCGGACAATCAGAAAGTGGTCGTCGTGTAACTGATTTTTGGAAGTTTTAGATAGAATGATGAACACCTCACACCTCCAACCTTTGTTGGGGGTGTTTTTATTTTTGAAACTTTTGCGAATAAATAATTAGGGAGGCAATTGAAATGAAAAATCTTAAATATCGAAGTCACAAAAGTCGAACATACAAAATTAGGGCTATGAGCATTGGGTAAATGTCACCTATCAAGTTCCAATTTTAAGGGATAGTTACACAGTCAAATTACTGTTTTTAATGGATTTTGTAATTGATGATAAAGAGGTCGTTGATTATCTGGTAACAGAATTTAGATACCGTGATTTGGTTAGGCACTCGGTGTTAATGTATGATATAGAAAACTAAGAATTTTAGTATCATTCATTGAAAGTATTAGTCGTGCTTCTATCATCAGTGTTTTGATGCTCTTATTTGTACCGAATTTGACCAAGCAAAAAGAAGCTGTAACGGAAAAAGGAAATGCAGCGGTGGTAAAAAAGTTGTGGAAAGCCAAGCGGAGCTGTTTGAGGTCAATCACACCACGAAAAAGCGACACTCTCAAAAATTAGTCAACGAAGCTGCACGATTACAGACAAGCAGGCAGCATCTTATAAGGCTTACTATGCGAAACATACAAAAGAAGCTCGTTCTGTTGCAGATTAAGGATTTACGCTTTTGGAAAGTTTGCTGACATTATTTATAACGAGTTTCTATTGCTTGCGGTGTCGGGCTCTGTTCGTTCTTCTTTTGAACAGGTGGAAGAGAAGATTTTCTTTCTGGAGTTTGAGCATTTTTATCGGGAAAGTCAGAAGTTGAGTAGTTCAGCTCAAATTCAGTTAGACATGAATTTTTCGCAGAGGATTTCCAATGGTTACAACCGTTTGGCGGTTCCTCGCTCGATTCAAGCGCCAGAAGATTTGACGCTTCATTTTGATAAGGCTGGAGGCAATTCATCGTCTCGGAAAGATTGTCTTTCAGACAAAAAGCAGACAATTACGTATCAATTATATCTAGGAAATGGAAAATTTAAGAAAACAACGCGTTAGAGGAACGATTTTATTAGAGGCGCTGCTGGCTTTTGGCTGTTTTTGCGACCATTGTGACTTTGTTGTTGGGACAAATTCACCCAGTCTCGAAAAAGCAGAAAATGACTTGCTTAGAGAAGAAGAAGTTTTAGGGGTAGCTAAAATGGCTTTTACAAACAAAAGCAAAGTCATCTGACAATGAACGGTATTGAAGTGCGTGTGAAACAAGTCAACAAGGTATTCAGATTTATCATGGGAAGGAGCTGGTTCTCGGTGTTCAAGGCAAATAAAGTGAAAGCTTTTACCCTTTTAGAGGCTCTGATTGCCTTATTTGGTACTCAGCGGAAGTGTGCTGCTTTTTCAGTCAATGACGCTCTCTTAGCTTCTGAAGTTCAAGCTCAGCAACACAGTGAACAACGAGAATGGCTTTTGTTTGCTGATCAATTAGAAAGCAGAGTTGGCTCGTTCTTCATTTGAAAAAGGTGGAGAATAATCGTTTATATATGAAACAGGACGGCAAGGTGATTGCATTTGGAAAGTCAAGTGGACAGGATTTCAGAAAAACCAATGCGAATGGGAAAGGTTACCAGCCGATGGTTTATGATGTAAAAAGCAGAAATCTCACAGAAAAATGAGCTGATTCATGTTAGACTGACGTTTAGGCGAGGATTGGAAAGGAGTTTGTCTATCGTGAAAACAGAAAGTTAAAGGGCATTATGCTCTATGCACTCTTTTATGGCGGCAGTTTTTAGCTTGCTTTTGCAATTTTACCTTCATCGTCAAACTGCTAATCATAGGAATTTCACCCTAAACCGAGAACGAACACAGGCTTATGCAATGGCTCTTCTAGCCAACGAAAATTCTAAGCAAAGGGAATTTGATAAAAGGGTATGTCCAAGACCAAAAAGAGTGAGAAAGAGTTCATCCTGACAGTAACAATGAAGACTGGTCGCCGTTATCAATTTTCTTTTCTAGCTGAAAAAGAAAAGCAGATGGATAAAAGATTGAATAAATAAATGGTGTGCATGTAACAGAGTACACTCGCAAAAAAAGCTAAATTTTGGTATGATAGGGAGCGGAGGATGCTATGAATTTTGAAAAAATTGAACAGGCCTATACGCTCTTGTTAGAAAATGTCCAAGAAATCCAAAATGATCTTTTTAACGAGCTTTTTATGATGCTTTGATAGAGCAAAATGGCAGCTATCTGGACGGGGATACCGAACTAGATAGTGTTCGGCAGAACAATGAAAAACTGAAAGCGTTGAAATTAAGTAAAGAGGAATGGCGCTGAGCCTACCAATTTTTGCTGATGAAAGGGGTTCAAACAGAGCCTTTGCAAGCTAATCACCAATTTACTCCAGATTCTATCGGGTTTATCCTAACTTTTCTCATTGATCAATTAAGCAAAAAAGGATGTATTGATGTGTTGGAAATTGGTAGTGGAATGGGAAATTTGGCAGAAACCATTCTTAATAATACAAATAAAAACGTGGATTATCTAGGGCTGGAATTGGACGATCTGCTAATTGATATATCAGCCAGTATCGCAGATGTGATGGATGCAAAAGTTAGTTTTGTGCAAGGTGATGCGGTGCGCCCGCAAGTATTGAAAGAAAGCGATGTGATTATCAGTGATTTACCAGTTGGCTTTTATCCTGATGATAACATTGCGACGCGCTATGAAGTGGCTAGTAGACAGGAGCATACTTATGCTCATCATTTGTTAATGGAACAATCGCTCAAGTATCTCAAATCGGATGGTTATGCTATTTTCCTTGCACCAAATGATTTATTGACTAGCACACAAAGTGATTTATTAAAAAAATTGGTTGCGAAGCATGCACAAATAGTTGCAATGATTGCGTTACCAGAGTCTCTTTTTGGAAATGCAGCATACGCTAAAACAATTTTTGTACTGAAAAAGCAAGATGAACAAGCTGTCCAACCATTTGTTTATGCTTTATCTGATTTGCAGAATCAAGCGGATTTATTGACATTTAGCGAAAAGTTTCAAAATTGGAGCCAAGAAAGTGAAATTTAAAACAAGTTTCTGATATAATAAATGAAAACGCTTAAAAGAGGTAATTTATGTCAAAAACAATTTCAATCAATGCTGAAGTTCAAGTCTAAAATGGCAATTATACGAAATGCCAGCTGAAAAGGTTATTGCCAAAGGGCTGATTGAACGGATTGGTCTCAAGGACTCCATTTCAACAGTAAAATTTGATAGTCATGCAGAAAAGCAAATTTTAGATATTGATGATCATACGCAAGCTGTAAAAAAATTTTTGTTAGATGACTTGATGCGCTTTGGTATTATCAAATCCTATGAAGAAATCACAGGTGTTGGACATCGTGTCGTTGCAGGTGGTGAATACTTTAAAGAATCTGCACTTGTTGATAGCGAAGAAGTGATTCAAAAAGTAGAAGAATTAGCGCTTCTTGCACCACTTCATAACAAAGCAAATGCAGCAGGAATTCGTGCCTTTAAAGAATTGTTGCCAGACATTACAAGTGTCGTTGTGTTTGATACGTCTTTCCATACAACAATGCCAGAAAAAGCCTATCATTATCCATTACCGACTAAGTACTATACGGAGAACAAGGTTCGCAAATATGCGCTCATGGTACAAGTCATCAGAGATGTTGCCAAAGAAGCCGCTAAAACGCTTGGTAAGCCACTTGAAGAGTTGAAGCTAATTACTGTCATATTGGGAATGGCGCTTCTATTACAGCGGTTGATAAAGGAATTTCTGTAGATACTTCAATGGGCTTTACTCGCTAGGGTGGCGTGATGATGGGAACTCGCACAGGGGATATTGATCCGGCGATTATTCCTTATTTGATAGAGCATACAGAAGATTTTAATACACCAGAAGACATCAATTATATTTTAAACAAACAGTCTGGGCTTCTAGGAGTATCTGAAACATCAAGTGATATGCGTGACATTATTGCAGGAATGCATGAGGGTAATCATAATTGTAAACTGGCTTTTGATATTTTTATTGATCGCATTCAAAAACATATCGGTCAATATTTTGCTGTTTTTTAAATGGTGCGGATGCGATTATTTTCACAGCTGGCATCGGAGAAAATTCTGATGAAGTGCGCGAAGCTGTTATTTCAGGTCTATCTTGGTTTGGTTGCGATATTTTACCGGAAAAAAATGTATGTGGAGCTGAAGGGATTATCTCAAGTGATGCTGCTAAGGTGAAAGTGCTTGTCATTCCTACAGATGAAGAATTAGTTATTGCACGTGATGTTGAGCGATTCAAAAACCAAAAATAAAACTTGGAATTTACAAGTCATAATATTTAAGAAGAAGCTGAGACAGACAGCCATGAGTCGCAGCAATCATGGCTGTCTGTCTCACTCTCTTTCATTTTTAGTTTGAAAAAAAGATTGTTGAAGTGATTACCTAATGCTCCTGGAACATAAAATGTGAATAAAAATGTCTGAATCAACCGTACAGGTAGGAGAATGAGCTGTTTAAAAGTCTTTTGATTTCCTCTATACTTTCTTTTTTTGAACTATACCAATTTCCTTGTTGACAAATTCACAATAAAATTATATACTGATTTCGCTTGTTTTGGATAGCCATGATTAGACTATACCAATTTATAAAACGAATTTATAAAACGAAGGAGGAGATAGTAGACTTTCGAAAGTTGTTTGCTATAAATAATAGTATGTGTGGAATCGTTGAGTTGTTGGAAATCGAAATGCAACAGATATTTTAATGCAAGGTCTAGAAAAAATTAGAATACCGTTATGATTCGGCTGGGATTTTTGTGACTAATGGGAAAAACATCTAGTTTGGTGAAATCAGCTGGTCGCATAGCTGATCTTCGTGCAAAAATCGGGATTGACGTGGCTGGAAACTGCTGGTATGGGCATACACGCTGGGCAACGCATGGAAAAACCAAGCGAAGCAATGCGCATCCGCATACTTCTCAAACGGGACGCTTTGTTTTGGTGCATAATGGTGTGATTGAAAATTATCTAGACATCAAGAACACTTATCTTGCTGGACATGACTTGAAAGGTCAAAACGGATACAGAAATTGCGGTTCACTTGATTGGAAAATTTGTTGAGGAAGAGAATTTATCAGTTCTTGAAGCATTCAAAAAGGCTCTTCATATTATCGAAGGCTCTTATGCCTTTTGCTTTGATGGATGCAGAAGATGCAGATACAGTTTATGTTGCCAAAAATAAATCCCTCTTTTGGTTGGCTTAGGAGAAGGCTACAATATGGTCTGCTCGGATGCTATGGCAATGATCCGTGAAACAAGTGAATTTATGGAAATTCACGACAAAGAATTGTTATTGTGACAAAAGACGGTGTCCAAGTGCAAGATTATGATGGCAATCCTGTTGAGCGTGAAAGTTACATAGCAGAAGCTTGATTTGTCTGACATTGGTAAAGGCACTTATCCTTACTACATGTTGAAGGAAAATTGATGAGCAACCAACCGTGATGCGTAAACTCATCCAAGCCTATACGGATGAGAATGAGCAAATTTCAGTAGATCCAGCTATTATCAAATCTGTTCAAGAAGCCGATCGCTTGTATATTTTGGCGGCTGGAACTTTATCATGCTGGTTTTGCGACCAAGCGCATGCTGGAAGAATTGACAGACACACCGGTTGAACTAGGGCATTTTCTTCTGAATGGGGCTACAGATGGCCATTGCTAGCAAGAAACCAATGTTTATCCTGATTAGCCAATCTGGTGAGACGGCTGATAGCCGTCAGGTCTTGGTCAGCCAATGCTATGGGGATTCCAAGTTTGACGGTGACCAATGTACCGGGTTCAACTTTGTCTCGTGAAGCGACTCACACGATGTTGCTTCATGCAGGACCAGAGATTGCAGTTGCTTCTACAAAAGCTTCATACAGCACAAATTGCGACTCTTGCATTCCTTGCGAAAGCAGTTGGAGATGCCAATGGCAATGAAAAAGCGAAGCAGTTTGATTTAGTGCATGAATTATCCATTGTGGCGCAAGCCATTGAGGCTACGCTATCTGAAAAAGATAGTATTGACGAAAAAGTGCGTGATTTGCTCGCTACAACACGCAATGCTTTCTATATTGGTCGAGGGCAAGACTATTATGTTGCTATGGAAGCCAGCTTGAAATTAAAAGAAATTTCCTATATCCAGTGTGAAGGATTTGCTGCTGGAGAGTTAAAACATGGAACGATTTCTTTGATTGAAGACGGTACACCAGTAATCGCCTTAATTTCGTCCGATGAGCAATTGGCTAGCCATACTCATGGAAATGTGTCAGAAGTGGTGGCGCGTGGTGCAAATGTCTTGACCGTTGTAGAAGAAAAATGTAGCAAAAGAAGGGGACGATATTGTTTTTAATGTCTGTTCATCCATATCTGTCACCACTTTCTATGGTCGTGCCGACACAGTTGATTGCTTATTTTTGCACTTTGCATCGCGGTTTAGATGTAGATAAACCACGAAACCTGCTAAATCTGTTACAGTAGAATAAAAAGAAGAATCATCGAGTAAAGTACTTGGTGATTTTTGTAGCATTGAGATAAAGTGGAAGTTTGATTTTTAAAAAATTATGTAAAATATAAAAATTTAAAACTAGAAAGACTAATATTAAAGCAATTTTAAAAAGAAAAACGCAAAAATTATGTAAATTTTTCTAAAAATCTATTGACTTTTTATTTTTATAGTATATAATTACATTTGTAAACGGAAAGGAATAAAATCGTTACATTTGCTCAAAACAAGATGAAATTCTTAGCTACGCTCAGTTAAAGTGATTTCATCTCTATTTTGGGAGAGACTTAAAATTATGTAAAAATATTGGCTGCCTTTTATAAATATAAATCCAAAAGATAGAGTTGCTCACTTTGTCTTATATTTTAAGCAGTTGCAAAAATTATGTAAATAACAAATGAGGTACAGATATGAATAACAACTACAACAACTTTGATAATATGGATAATCTTTTTCAATCAATTGATGGGAAGAATGGGCGGTTTTAATAGTGAAAATCGGCGTTATCTCATCAATGGACGTGAAAGTAACACCTAGAAGAATTTGCACAATACCGAGCAACGGGAAACTGCCGAAACAAGCGGTAGAAAATCAAAAATCCACAAATGCAGGGACAAACAGGTGCTCCAAAACAAGATGGCATTTTAGCAAAATTGGGTCGCAATTTGACAGAAGAAGCGCGGCAAGATATGTTAGATCCCGTTATTGGGCGCAATAGGAAATTCAAGAAACAGCTGAAATTCTGTCTCGTCGGACGAAGAATAATCCAGTGCTAGTCGGAGATGCTGGGGTTGGTAAGACCGCAGTTGTCGAAGGTTTGGCACAAGCGATTGTCAACGGCGATGTCCCTGCAAGCTATTAAAAAATAAGGAAATTATTTCTGTAGATATTTCTGGATTAGAAGCAGGTACGCAATATCGAGGTAGCTTTGAAGAAAATATTCAAAATTTGGTGTCTGAAGTGAAAGAAGCCAGCAATGTCATTCTCTTCTTTGATGAAATTATCAAATCCTTGGTGCTGAAGCACAGGTGGAGACAGCGGCTCTAAAGGTTTGGCAGACATTTTGAAACCAGCTCTTTCTCGTGGGGATTTAACTGTGATTGGTGCGACGACGCAAGATGAATACCGCAATACCATTTTTGAAAAATGCGGCTTTGGCTCGTCGTTTCAATGAAGTAAAGTAAATGCTCCGTCTGCAGAGGATACTTATAAGATTTTGCAAGGAATTCTGATTTTGTACGAAAAACACCACAATGTTATCTTGCCAGATGAAGTGTTAAAAGCGGCTGTGGATTATTCGATTCAATATATTCCGCAACGCAGTTTGCCAGATAAAGCAATTGACCTAGTAGATGTGACAGCGGCTCACTTAGCAGCTCAACACCCCGTTACAGATGTGCATGCAGTAGAACGTGAAATCGCAGAGCAAAAGGCCAAACAAGAAGCTGCTGTTGAAAAGAAGATTTTGAAACGGCTTTGAATGCCAAGATCGCATTGAAGAGCTGGAAAAGAAAATTGAAAATCATACGGAAGATATGAAAGTGACAGCGACTGTCAATGATGTGGCAGAGTCTGTAGAACGCATGACGGGTATTCCTGTTTCTCAAATGGGCAGCAGCGATATTGAGCGCTTGAAAGAGATGAATGCGCGCTTAAAGACCAAAGTCATTGGACAAAATGAAGCGGTTGAAGCGGTGGCACGTGCTATTCGGAGAAATCGCGAGGTTTTTTGATGAAGGCAATCGTCCAATTGGTAGCTTCCTCTTTGTCGGACCAACTCGGGGTCGGAAAAACAGAGCTAGCAAAACAATTAGCGCTTGATATGTTCGGTACAAAAGACGCGATTATTCGTTTGGATATGTCTGAATACTCTGACCGCACGGCTGTGTCGAAGTTGATTGCTACAACAGCTGGCTATGTGGGCTACGACGACAATAGCAATACATTGACAGAACGTGTTCGTCGCAATCCATACTCGATCATTTTGCTGGACGAAATCGAAAAAGCTGATCCGCAAGTCATCACGCTGTTATTGCAAGTCTTGGACGATGGACGTTTGACAGACGGTCGAGGAAATACTGTCAACTTTAAGAATACAGTTATTATCGCTACTTCTAACGCAGGATTTGGCTATGAAAGCTTTGACGGGCGATGAAGAAAAGGATATGAAATTATGGATCGGTTGGAAACCATACTTCCGTCCAGAATTTTTGAACCGTTTCAATGCAGTCATTGAATTCTCTCATCTTGGTAAAGAAGATTTAGCTGAAATCGTCAACTTGATGTTGGATGAAGTCAACCAAACGCTTGCTAAGAAAGACATCACGTTAACAGTAACAGATGCAGCCAAACATTATCTAGCAGAAGAGGGTATGATGAAGTCATGGGTGTTCGTCCGCTTCGCCGTGTGATTGAACAACAAATCCGTGACAAAGTAACAGACTATCATCTGGATCATCTGGATGTGGAAACATCTTTTTGGCAGATCTTAAAAGATGGTGAATTAGTCATTGAGGAAGCAGCAGATAGTCAGTTGAAAAATAAATTTCATTATTCAAACGCTGAGAAATTTCTCGGCGTTTTTGGCTCTATATTTTTCACAGTCCAAGAGTGAACAGTTGCTTGTGTAATTTCTTTGATCTTTTTGTTACCGCTTACATGGGTTTATAATAGGCTTTATAAAGAACAAATAAAATAGAAAAAGGGAGAGTTAAAATGAATATCATTTTAAACATTCTGAACTGGTTCTCGCAAAACATTTTGCAGAATCCGGCCTTCTTTGTAGGTCTCTTGGTTCTAATTGGCTATGCTCTGTTGAAAAAGCCAGCGCATGATGTCTATGCCGGTTTCATTAAAGCGACAGTTGGTTATATGCGTTGCTGAACGTTGGTGCTGAGGTTTGGTAACAACTTTCCGTCCGATTTTGGCGGCTTTTGAACTTTAAGTTTAAGATTGGTGCGGCGGTTATTGACCCTTACTTTGGACTAACAGCGGCAAATACAAAGATTGCAGAAGAATTTCCAAACTTTGTCGGAGCAGCAACAACAGCACTTTTGATTGGTTTTTGGTGTCAATATCCTGCTCGTTGCTCTTCGGAAAATTACGAAAGTGCGGACGCTGTTCATTACAGGTCATATCATGGTGCAACAAGCAGCAACCGTTTCATTGATGGTTCTTCTCCTTGTTCCTCAATTGCGTAATAGCTGGGGTGTGTTAGGGCAATCGGTGTCATCTGTGGACTTTTACTGGGCAGTCAGCTCCAATATGACAGTAGAAGCAACACAACGTCTGACAGGTGGCGGTGGTTTTTGCGATTGGTCACCAACAACAATTTGCTATCTGGTTTGTGGATAAAGTTGCAGACAAATTTGGCAAGAAAGAAGAAAATCTTGACAACTTGAAATTACCAAAATTCTTGTCTATCTTCCATGATACAGTAGTTGCTTCAGCGACGTTGATGTTAGTTTTCTTTGGAGCCATTCTCTTAATCTTGGGTCCAGATATCATGTCAAATGCAAAAGTTATCACATCAGGTACAGTTTACAATCCTGCTAAGCAAGACTTTTACATGTATATCATTCAAACAGCCTTCACTTTCTCCGTTTATCTCTTTGTTTTGATGCAAGGTGTGCGGATGTTCGTAGCAGAATTGACCAATGCCTTCCAAGGTATCTCTAACAAATTGCTTCCTGGTTCATTCCCAGCTGTGGACGTTGCAGCTTCTTACGGTTTTGGTTCACCAAATGCAGTGCTCTCAGGCTTTGCTTTCGGTTTGATTGGACAATTGATTACCATTATGCTCTTGATTGTCTTTAAGAATCCAATTCTGATTATCACCGGTTTCGTTCCAGTATTCTTTGACAATGCAGCGATTGCAGTTTATGCGGATAAGCGTGGTGGCTGGAAAGCTGCGGTTATCTTGTCCTTTATCTCAGGTGTGCTGCAAGTAGCGCTCGGTGCTCTCTGTGTGGCACTGCTCGGTCTTGCTTCTACGGGCGGTTACCATGGAAATATTGACTTTGAATTCTATGGCTTGGATTTGCTATCTTTTCAAATACCTGGTATTGCTGGTTACATTCTTGTCTGTGTGTTCTTGCTGGCTATTCCGCAACTTCAATTTGCCAAAGCAAAAGACAAGGAAGCATACTACCGTGGTGATGTTCAAGCAGAAGAAGAATAAAAATAGATTTAAATATTGGAGGAAAAATAATATGGTTAAGGTATTAACAGCGTGCGGAAATGGCATGGGTTCATCTATGGTGATTAAGATGAAAGTAGAAAAATGCTCTACGTAAAACTTGGGCAAACAGATTTCACGGTCAATTCTTTAGTGTGGGCGAAGCTAAAAGTTTAGCTTCTGGTTATGATATCGTCATTGCTTCTTCATTTGATTCATGAATTGGACGGACGGACAAATGGCAAATTGATTGGTCTAGATAATCTGATGGACGACAAAGAAATTACTGAAAAACTATCACAGGTATTGGAATGATGCGGCTAGAGGTTTGTCTCAGTCTCGTCGCTTAAGAGATTGATATAGAGGCTTTGGACGCTTGTCCAAGCCTCATTCGCTCAAAAGGATAGGTGAAACTGAAAGCATAGGGAAAATTGAAGTCTGTTGTACTTTTTAAAGTAGCAGAGGATTTCTCTGCCAATCCGTTTTGAGTTTCCATTTCCTACGAAAGGAAGAAGCCATGAATTTAAAGCAAGCATTGATTGAAAACAAATCTATTCGTTTAGGGACTTTCTGCTTCGACTTGGCAGAAGCGGTCAAACTTTCTGTTGACCTTTGATTGAAAGCGGGCTGTTAAGCCTGAATATTATGATGCAATCATCAAATCCACAGAAGGATATGGTCCTTATTATATTTTTGATGCCGGGTATGGCGATGCACATGCTCGTCCAGAGGCTGGGTGTACAAAAAGATGCCTCTCTTTGGTGACTTTGAAAGAACCTGTAACTTTCTCAGACGGGAAAGGTGTGAGTGTCTTGTTGGCTCTTGCGGCAACGAGTTCAAAAAATTCATACGAGTGTCGCCATTCCGCAGATTATTGCCCTCTTCGAATTGGAAAAATTCTATTGATCGTTTGTTAGCTTGTCAAACAGAAGCAGAAGTTCTAGCTTTGATTGATGAGTCAAAAAAATAGTCCTTATTTAGAAGGATTGGATTTAGATAGTTAGTAAATGGTTGTGTTTCAATCCATTAGAAAAAGAATAGAAGGAGAGAAAAATTATGTCAAAACGTCTTCCAAATTTACAAGTTGCACTAGATCATTCAGACTTGCAAGGAGCCATTAAAAGCAGCTGTGTCGGTCGAGTCATGAAGTGGACGTCATTGAAGCAGGAACGGTTTGTCTCTTGCAAGTCGGTAGTGAGCTGGTAGAAGTGCTGCGCAGTTTATTTCCTGATAAAATCATCGTAGCTGACACTAAATGTGCTGACGCTGGCGGGACAGTTGCTAAAAATAATGCCGTACGCGGTGCGGATTGGATGACTTGCATTTGTTGTGCGACGATTCCAACCATGAAAGCAGCCCTGAAAGCTATACACAAGAAGAACGCGGTGAACGCGGTGAAATTCAGATTGAACTCTACGGTGATTGGACTTATGAGCAAGCTCAGACTTGGTTGGATGCTGGTATCTCGCAGCATTTATCACCAATCACGCGATGCCCTTCTTGCCAGCGAAAACTTGGGGTGAAAAGATCTCAATAAAGTTAAGAAATTGATTGAAATGGGTTTCCGTGTGTCCGTGACAGGTGGTTTGAATGTGGATACACTCAAACTCTTTGAAGGAGTGGATGTCTTTACCTTTATTGCTGGACGCGGAATAACAGAAGCTGAAAACCCAGCAGCAGCAGCGTGTGCTCAAAAGACGAAATCAAGCGAATCTGGGGTAAGTCATGGCACGTCCAATTGGAATTTATGAAAAGGCGACACCGAAGCATTTTTCTTGGCAAGAACGGTTAGAATTTGCCAAAGAAATGGACTTTGATTTTGTGGAAATGTCGGTTGATGAAAGCGATGCTCGGTTGGCGCGTCTCACTTGGTCCAAAGAAGAACGCCTAGAGCTTGTCAAAGCCATCTATGATACAGGTGTGCGGATTCCAAGCATTTGTTTTAGTGGCCATCGGCGCTATCCATTAGGCTCGAACGATCCTGAGCTAGAAGCAGAATCACTTGAAACGGTGAAACAATGTATTGAGTTAGCGCAAGATTTGGGTGTGCGAGTTATTCAATTAGCCGGCTATGATGTTTATTATGAAGAAAAATCACCTGAAACACGCGTTCGTTTCTTAAAAAATCTGCGACGAGCATGTGATTGGGCTGAGCAGGCGCAGGTCATGCTGGCGATTGAAATTATGGATGACCCATTTATCAACAGCATTGAAAAATATCTGGCTGTGGCAAAAGAAATCAATTCGCCTTATCTCTTTGTCTATCCAGATACAGGTAATGTTTCTGCTTGGCATAATGACCTCTGGAGTGAATTTTACCTTGGTCATCAGGCAATTGCTGCGCTGCACTTAAAAGATACCTATGCCGTGACGGAGCATTCTAAAGGCAATTTCGAGGATGTACCTTTTGGCAAAGGTTGTGTCAATTGGGAAGAAATGTTTGCCGTTTTGAAAAAAACCAACTACCAAGGACCGTTTTTGATTGAAATGTGGTCTGAAAATTGTGAAACGGTGGAAGAAACCAAAGCAGCTATCAAAGAAGCGCAGGATTTCCTTTATCCACTCATTGAGAAAGCAGGGTTATGAGAATGTTAGTACCAGAATTACGAGAACGTGTCTATAAAGCCAATATGGAGCTTCCAGAGCATGGTTTGGTGAAATTTACTTGGGGAAATGTTTCGGCGATTGACCGCGAGAAAGGCTTGATTGCCATTAAACCTTCTGGTGTGGCGTATGAAAAATTATCTCCAGAAAATATGGTTGTGACTGATTTGGACGGTAATATTGTCGAAGGAGACCTGAATCCGTCGTCAGATTTGCCGACGCATGTGGAACTCGTACAAAGCATTTCCAGAAGTGGGTGGCATTGTTCATACGCACTCGACAGAAGGAGTGAGCTTTGGGCGCAAGCAGGACGTGATATTCCTTGTTATGGCACCACGCACGCTGATACTTTCTACGGTTCAATTCCATGCGCTCGTGCCTTGACACCAGAGGAAATCAATGGCGAGTACGAAAAAGAAACTGGGAAAAGTCATTATTGAAGAATTGCCAAGCGTGGCTTAGATCCGCTCGCAGTAGCAGGTGTAACCGTCCGCAACCACGGACCATTTGCTTGGGGCAAGGACGAAAAGTCTGCTGTTTATAATGTGTTGTTCTGGAAGAATCCGCTCGTATGGCACGCTACACAGAAGCTATCAATCCAGAAGTGGCAGAAGTGCTGCAAGATCTCAAAGACAAGCATTACCTGCGAAAACACGGAAAGAATGCTTACTACGGACAGAAAAAGTAAGAACGACGATAAGAAACCTATCAAGGGGTGGAACGATTACTATGATTCAGAGTGTCATGATTGGCAGTTCCACACCCTGCTTTTTCTCATTCTGCTTCCGCAACAAACTCAAAAGATAACCAAAAATAACAGATGGACTCGTTTCAATCTCGTAGGAAGATGTGTGAAAGATGTTATAATAATTTACAGTCCCTTTCAAGGAGTAAATGATGATACTATTGGACCAGACAAGTTGTGACTTACTAAGATACCTCATTCAGCTGAAAGAGCCAGAAACGATTATGACGATTTCACGGGCAACCAATCAATCGCGGAGGAAGATTTATTATCATTTGGAAAAAATCAATGACGCTTTGGCAGAAGTTGGTGAAATGATTAGCAGTCGTCCGAGGGTAGGGATTGTCTTAACTGCACAGCAAAAAGAATTATGCCAATCCTTGCTGGAAGGAGTCGATTCTTATAGTTATGTCGCGAACATGACCGAGCGCATGCAGTTGACTGTTCTGTATATTTGTGTTGCAAACAAGCGTGTCACCATTGAAAAACTGATGGAATTAACCGAGGTGTCTCGGAATACCGTTCTTAATGATTTGAACGAAATCCGCAATCAGTTAGCTTCGAGCAGTATCAAGTCAACTCACTTCCACGAAAGCGCAAGGATATTTTTTTAAAGTGTCATCCGCTCAATAAAATCCAATATGTTCATTCTCTCTTGTATCACATTTTTGTAGAGGGAAATCATAGTTTTGTGATGATTTTGACAGAAAAGATAAAAGCATTTATCGGAGAAGATTTACTTTTGTCCGATGATTTACAGGATTTTCTCAATCAAATAGTGCAAGATGTGGAGCAGGATTTGGGCAAGAAAAATCAATCGACATGAAATCAAATTCATGCTGCAAGTTTTACCATATCTGCTGTTGAGCTGCTGCAATATGGCTTTAAATGAGGAAGAACAGGAAGACTTGAAGCGTGAGTTTACCTTGATTCGCAAGCGGATAGAATACCAAGCAGCCAAGAATTTGAATAGTAATTTACAGGCAACATTTGGCTTGCAATTAAATGACATTGAGATTTCTCTCTTAGCTGTTCTTTTGCTTTTTCTTATCGGAAGGACAGGGATATTCATGCAACCAGTCAAGATTTTGTCCAATTAAAAGAAGCGATTGATGAGTTTATCTGGCGTTTTGAAGTTAGTTCGCACTTTGAAATTGAAAATAAAGAAGATTTGTTGCGGGAATTTATTGACGCACTGCAAGGCTTTTGCTGTTCCGTAAAACCTACGGAATTGTATCCAAAAATCCATTAACTGCTCAAATCAAGGAAAAATATGCAGAGTTGTTTGCGGTCACTAAGTCTTGCGCTGTGATTTTTGGAGGAAGCGTGACTTATTTCACTAACCGATGATGAGGTGGCTTATCTTGCTCTTCACATGGGTGGATTTTTAAAAGCATAATCATGCTGAAAAACGAGATGCTAAACGAATTTATTTAGTTTGTGACAAGGGAGTCACTGTGCAGAAATTGCTGCTCAAAGCAGTGCTTATATCATTTGCCAAATGAAAATTTAGGCGCTGTTTTTACGACAGAGCAATTCAAAAAGTGTTGAAGACATTTTTAGATGTGGACTTATTGATTACGACAAATGACGGGTTGGAAACTACTTTGCCAACGATACAGGTTCAGCCTATTTTGGACTACGAGGATGTATTGAATATTACTTCTTTTGTGAAAGATCAAGCTCTTTCTACTAAAGGCGTGCTATTTAGTCAAGATTTAGAACGACTTTTGTCACAGTACCTCAAGGATTCAACTCGTACACAAGAGTTGAAAAATAAAATTCAAAAGCTTGTAAACGAAGAATTATTATCAATTTCAACAGAAGACTGAAAGAATGGATGACTAGCTAGGATAGAATTCCCGGCTTTTTTTAGGTACTAAAAATAGTCCAATCTTGAACACAGCTCTGTGCTTTTATTTGGCCTTTTTTCTCTTAGAGCATCTTATACTAAAGATAGAAATATAATATTATCTTGAGGAGGAATGATCATGCCAAACGTAAACGAAATTACTCGAGAATCTTGGATTTTAAGTACTTTCCCAGAATGGGGCACTTGGCTTAACGAAGAAATTGAAGCAGAAGTAGTGCCTGAAGGTAACTTTGCTGTGTGGTGGTTAGGGAATTGTGGTGTTTGGATTAAGACGCCAGGCGGAGCTAATGTGGTTATGGATCTTTGGTCTAACCGCGGAAAATCAACTAAAAAGGTCAAAGATATGGTGCGGGGACATCAAATGGCAAATATGGCAGGCGTACGTAAATTACAGCCAAATCTGCGCGTGCAGCCAATGGTGATTGATCCATTTATGATTAATGAGTTGGACTATTATCTGGTATCGCATTTTCACAGTGACCATATTGATATCAATACTGCAGCAGCGATTGTCAACAATCCGAAATTGAATCATGTTAAATTTGTCGGACCTTATGAATGTGGCGAAATCTGGAAAAAATGGGGTGTCCCAGAAGAACGTATCATCGTGATTAAACCCGGCGAAAGTTTTGAGTTTAAAGATATTAAAGTATCAACTGTGGAATCTTTCGACCGAACTTGCTTGGTAACACTTCCAGTTGATGGTGCTGATGCCCAAGATGGTGAACTGAAAGGTCTGCCTGTAACAGATGAAGAAATGGCGCGTAAAGCAGTCAATTATATTTTTGAAACGCCAGGTGGTACAATTTATCATGGTGCAGATTCGCACTTCTCAAATTATTTTGCCAAACACGGAAAAGATTTCAAGATTGATGTGGCTATTAATAACTATGGTGATAACTCAATCGGTATTCAAGATAAGATGACTTCGATTGATTTGCTTCGTATGGCTGAAAAACCTTCGTGCCAAAAGTTATTATTCCAGTTCATTATGATATTTGGTCTAACTTCATGGCTTCAACGGACGAGATTTTAGCCTTGTGGAAGATGCGTAAAGAGCGCCTCAATATCAATTCCATCCATTCATCTGGGAAGTCGGTGGTAAATATACCTATCCGCAAGACAAAGACAGGATTGAATATCATCACCCACGTGGCTTTGATGATTGCTTTGAGCATGATTCAAACATTCAATTTAAGGCTTTACTATAAAAAATTAAGTGGGAATTATCCGTATACATTGCGATATGCGGATAATTTTCATATAATGATAGTGTAGAATAATTGCTACTGAAAAGGTAGTATTATAAAAGGAGAATTCAATGTCAAATTTATCTGTCAATGCCATTCGTTTTTTGGGAATTGATGCTATTGAAAAATCAAAAATCTGGGCATCCAGGTGTTGTCATGGGCGCAGCACCGATGGCTTATGACTTGTTTACCAAGCAAATGCGTGTGAATCCGAAGTACCAAATTGGGTCAATCGCGATCGTTTTGTTTTATCAGCAGGCCACGGCTCTATGCTGCTCTATGCACTTCTTCACTTGTCTGGTTTTCAAGATGTCACTATGGACGAAATCAAGCACTTTCGTCAATGGGGTTCTAAAAACGCCTGGACATCCAGAATTTGGACATACGGCTGGTGTAGATGCGACAACTGGACCCCTCGGTCAAGGAATTTCGATGGCAACTGGTTTTGCGCAAGCAGAACGTTTCCTAACTGCTAAGTACAACCGTGAAGGCTATAATATCTTTGACCACTATACTCTATGTCATCTGTGGTGACGGGGACTTAATGGAAGGTGTGTCTGCTGAGCGGCTCTATGCTGGACTGCAAAAGCTAGATAAGCTCATCGTTCTCTATGATTCAAACGACATCAATTTGGACGGAGAAACGAAAGATTCCTTTACAGAAAGTGTTCGTGATCGTTACAATGCTTTACGGCTGGCACACAGCTTTGGTCAAAGACGGAACAGACTTAGAAGCAATTAATACGGCGATTGAAACCGCAAAAGTTTCTGGCAAACCTTCCTTGATTGAAGTCAAAACGGTGATTGGTTATGGCTCACCAAATAAACAAGGGACAAATGCTGTTCATGGAGCGCCTCTTGGTGCGGAAGAAGCAGCGACTACTCAGAAAAGCCCTTGCTTGGGATTACGCACCATTTGAAATTCCAGAAGAAGTCTACGAAGATTATCGAGTTAATGTTGCAGAACGCGGCAAAGCTGCCTATGATGCTTGGGAAAAACTCGTTGAAGAATACAAACAAGCCTATCCTGACTTAGCTGATGAAGTTGCTGCCATTATTGCTGGAAAAAGATCCAGTTGAGATCAAACCAGAAGATTTCCCAGTAAAAGAAACAGGTCTTTCACAAGCTACTCGTAATTCTAGCCAAGATGCTTTGAATGCTGCCGCAAAAGTTCTCCCAACTTTCCTTGGTGGCTCTGCTGACCTCGCTCATTCTAATATGACTTACATCAAAGAAGATGGCTTTGCAAGATGATGCCCACCGTCTTAACCGCAATATTCAATTCGGTGTGCGTGAATTTGCTATGGGTACTATTTTTGAATGGTATGGCACTTCACGGAGGACTTCGTGTTTATGGCGGTACGTTCTTTGTCTTCTCAGACTATGTTAAAGCGGGCTGTTCGCTTATCAGCCCTTCAAGGCTTACCTGTGACTTATGTCTTTACGCATGACTCAATTGCAGTTGGTGAGGATGGTCCAACTCATGAACCAATTGAGCACTTAGCAGGTCTTCGTGCAATTCCAAACCTCAATGTCTTGCGCCCAGCAGATGCACGTGAAACACAGGCTGCTTGGTACTTGGCACTCAAGAGTCAAACAACTCCAACAGCTTTGGTTCTCACACGTCAAAACTTGACAGTTGAAGCTAGAACTGACTTTGACAAGGTGGCGAAAGGAGCTTATGTTGTATATGAAACAGCAAATGGTTTTGATATAATTCTTCTGGCATCTGGTTCTGAAGTTAACTTAGCTGTTGCAACTGCTAAAAGAGTTGGAAGTACAAGGAGAAAAAGGTTCGTGTTGTCAGCGTACCATCAACAGACATCTTTTGATGCACAAGACGCTGCTTACAAAGAAGAAATTTTACCAAATGCAGTTCGTCGCCGTGTTTGCTATCGAAATGGCTGCAACCCAGTCTTGGTACAAATATGTCGGACTTGACGGAGCTGTTATCGGTATTGACAAATTCGGTGCTTCTGCCCCAGCTGCTAAGGTAATGGAAGAATATGGCTTCACTGTTGCTCATGTCGTAGAAGTTGTGAAAAATTTGAAATAGTAACTATCAAGAAGAACCGAGGCTTGCTTTGCTTCGGTTTTTCTAACTAGAAATGCTATAATGAAAATAGGAAATTTTATCTCGGAGGTGTGAAGATGACAAAGGAAAGTATGATTTATCAGCTGTTGGATGAATTGAAAATTTCTTATGATCGTCTGGATCATGAACCAATTTCTTCCGTTATTGAGGCAGCTGAAAAAGGAATTGTCTTACCGGGGCAACAGGTCAAAAATCTCTTTTTGAAAAATAAAAAGGGACGTCAATTTTATTTGGTCATTTTGCGGGACGAAAAACGGCAGATATCAAGCATTTGGCAGAAATCCTTGATGAAAAACGATTATCATTTGCCAATGATAAGGAGCTGGAGGAGCTTTTACAGGTAGAGCCAGGTGCGGTTACACCCTTTTGGGCTGCTTTTTGATAAGGGAAAAAGAAAGTCCAACTGATTGTGGACGAGGAGGTTGATCCGAACTTGACCGTGGGTTTTCATCCTTTTGTCAATACAACAACGCTCAATATCGCTTATGCGGACTTTTTACGCTTTTTGGAAAAAGCAGAGCATACTGTCAAAAAGAATTCGCTGCTAGTCAGACTTAAGGAGGAATCCTTTTAGAAATTTCAGCTCTTCCTTGTAAATTCTTTTAGAATCTGCTATAGTAGATAATATATGAAATCTAAAAGGAGACTAAAATGAAAATGGGTAACGGTTTTTCAATTTTAATCATGTTGGTTGTGATGATGGGCTTGATGTTCTTCATGCAACGTTCTCAAAAAGAAACAAGCAGACAAACGGATGGAAAGCTTGAACAAACTACAAAAAGGATATGAAGTCATTACGATTGGTGGCTTGTATGGTACGGTTGATGAAGTTGATACTGAAAAAAGAAAAACGGTTGTTCTCGATGTAGATGGTGTTTACTTGACATTTGAATTAACAGCTATTAAGACCGTATTGCCTCTCACAGAGGGAATCACAGCAGTTGCTGGTGCAGACGGAAGTGTTGATATGTCAGAAGATACAGCTATTGAAGAAGAATAGTAGTGTTTTAAGCTAAAAAAGGGATTGGAGTTTCTCCAGTTCTTTTTATTTTTGCTTGAAAAGGTTTCTTTTACAATTTATAAGAATAATTCTTTTTCTACTTTGACGTCGCCAATTAGCTATTTTTGATGCCAAAGCCCAACCAAGTAACAAATATTCACTTTAGCAGAATAGGAATTTTAAAAAGATAAAGCATTTAATTTTTATCGTAAAAATAATGTGAAAAAGAAATTGGAGCCAAAAATTTCTATGTTTCGGCTTCTTTTTATCTGAAATTTAGCATAAATCCCTATTTTTAGAGGATTTATGATATAATGAAATGTAAAACTTTATTAGGAAAACAAGCAGATGTTTAGTTTTTAAGAAAAAGAAAAATTGAAGTTCCGTTACAAATACCAAAACATATCGGTATTATTATGGACGGGAATGGTCGTTGGGCTAAAAAGAGAATGCAGCCGCGCGTTTTCGGGCATAAGTCTGGAATGGAAACTTTGCAAAATGTTACCATTGCAGCTAAAGAGTTGGGTGTCCAAGTATTGACAGTCTACGCGTTCTCCACAGAAAATTGGTCGCGTCCTGAAAAAGAAGTCAGCTTTATCATGAACTTGCCGGTTGAATTTTACGACCGTTATGTGCCTGAGTTGCATAGAAATAACGTAAAAATTCAAATGATTGGAGATACAGAGCGGCTGCCTAAGACAACGTATGATGCGCTTTGCAAAGCAGAAGAATTAACGCGACTCAACACAGGCTTGATTCTGAATTTTGCCTTGAATTATGGTGGTCGTGCTGAGATTGTTCAGGCAGTTAAAATGATTGCTCAAGATGTGTTAGATGCCAAGTTCAGTCCGGGCGAGATTGATGAAGAGATGATTGCCAATTATCTACAAACTAGCAGTCTACCTCGATTATTGCGCAATCCGGATTTGGTCATTCGAACGAGCGGAGAATTGCGTTTGAGTAATTTCTTACCTTGGCAAAGTGCATATAGTGAGCTGTATTTTACAGACATTTTATGGCCGGATTTTGATGAGAAAGCTTTGAAAGCAGCTATTGAAGAATATAGTAAACGAAATCGTCGATTTGGCGGCTGTAGGAGAATTTATGGATAAGGATTTACAAAGACGTGTTATTTTTGGCGGAGTGGCATTTGCTATCTTCATTCCAGTTTTGATGATAGGAGGCGCTCTTCTGCAAATTGGAATGGGGCTTCTAGCCATGTTGGGTGTTCATGAATTGCTGCAAATGAAAGGGCTGAGAAGTACCACACTAGAAGGTGTCTTAGCCATGTTAGCAGGTTTTGTGCTGACGATTCCACTCGAAAACTATTTGAAATTTTTGTCGGTAGACGGAAATGTTGTGGCCTATAGTTTAGTTGTTTTTCTTCTATTAGGCTCAACTGTTCTAGGGAAAAATTACAGTTTTGAAGATGCGGCTTATCCAATCGCTGCGAGTTTTTACGTGGGAATTGGCTTCAATGCTTTGCTAGATGCACGGGTGGCTGGTTTTGACAAAGTGCTCTTAGCCTTGTTTATCGTCTGGGCAACGGATAGCGGAGCTTACTTGGTCGGACGGAGATATGGCGTACGTCGCTTAGCTCCTCATGTTTCACCAAATAAAACTGTTGAGGGCAGCCTAGGAGGCATTGCTTCAGCAGTCCTTGTAACATTTATTTTATGTTGTTTGATAGAAACGTTGCCGCACCTCATCATATGTTTGTCATGCTTCTTTCCACAGTATTCTTTAGTATTGCAGGTCAGTTTGGGGACTTGGTAGAAAAGTGCAATTAAGCGCCATTTTGGAGTCAAAGATTCTGGTAAATTTATACCCGGACATGGTGGTGTGTTAGATCGTTTTGACAGCATGCTGTTTGTCTTTCCCTTGATGCATTTCTTTGGATTGTTCTAATGAGGGATGGTAAAAATGAAGTGGGACAGACTAACGTGATTGTTTTGTAATCACTCACAGAAAAATGAAATCTGAGAAGATGAGATAAAAAAATCAATATTTCGCAAAAGAAGTTTATTTTTGTTACTCCCTCTGCACAGTTGACTAGGATAGTTGTTGTTCTTTTCCCTAGTAAGGGATTAGAACTGCCACTCGATAGTGATTGATTGGCACTAAAGTACCTAATCAATTGTGCATAGGAACTCTAAAATTGACCAAAGTTAACAGAGTTTCTCACCACTGCGTTTTGTTGTAAAAATAATATATTGTAAGAGTCTGGGGAGCGTTCATCCCAGTCTCTTTGTGAATGAACTTTATAAGGAAATCTTAAGCCGAGTGAAGTAATCTTGATTTGCTGGGTGCAATTCAGTAAGATGATCATGTCAGAAAGTAGAAAGGTTGGTGTAATGCAGTCTGGTATTATAGGAATTATCACCTTTATCATTGTTTTTGGAATTATTGTAGTTGTTCATGAGTTTGGACATTTCTATTTTGCGAAAAAATCGGGCATTTTGGTGCGGGAGTTTGCTATTGGAATGGGCCCGAAAATTTTTGCTCATATCGGAAAAGACGGCACGGCCTATACTATTCGGATGTTACCGCTGGGTGGCTATGTTCGTATGGCTGGTTGGGGCGAAGATTCGACCGAGATTAAAAACCGGAACACCTGCTAGTTTGACTTTAAATGAAGCAGGTAAGGTCGTCCGAATCAACCTTTCGGGCAAGAAAATTGATCAAACCGCTTTGCCGATGAATGTGACGGGCTTTGATTTGGAAGACAAGCTGGAAATCACTGGTTTGGTACTAGATGAACAAAAGACCTATGCGGTTGACCATGACGCAACAATCGTAGAAGAAGACGGCACAGAGGTTCGGATTGCTCCGCTTGATGTGCAGTATCAAAATGCTAGTTTAGGTGGGCGCCTCATTACCAACTTTGCAGGACCGATGAACAATTTCATTTTGGGGATTGTAGCTTTTTCTGTTGTTGATTTTTCATGCAGGGTGGCATTGCCAATCCCAATACAAATCATATTCGTGTCTTACAGGACGGTGCCTTGGCACAAGCTGGTGTAAAAAATAACGACCAGATTTTAAAAGTTGGTCAAGCAGAAATCAAGAATTGGTCGGATTTGACCCAAGCTGTTCAGTCTGAGACGAAAAACAGTAAAGGGCAGTCAGAACTAAATGTGACTGTTAAAAGCGGAAATAAAGTTCAAGAGCTGACAGTTAAGCCTCAAAAAGAGCAAGGAAGATATCTATTAGGAGTGATGCCGGGCTTGAAATCAGATTTTTCCGTCTATGATCGTGGGTGGGTTTAGCATGGCTTGGAACGCTGAGTTTCGCATCTTTGACGCTTTAAAAATTTAATTTTCCACCCAGACATCAATAAACTAGGCGGTCCTGTGGCGATTTACAAAGCCAGTAGTGACGCTGCTAAAGGCGGAATTGAAAAGTGTTATCGCTTTATTAGCTATGCTATCTCTAAATATTGGTATTTTTAATCTCATTCCTATCCCAGCGCTTGACGGTGGAAAGATTGTGCTCAATCTTCTTGAAGCCATTCGTCGCAAGCCATTGAAACAGGAAACAGAAACCTATGTCACGTTGGCAGGTGTCGCTGTTATGGTACTCCTAATGATTGCGGTGACCTGGAATGATATTATGAGAACCTTCTTTTAAAAGGTGAATTCTAAATAATAAATAAAAAGGAAGAATTTATGAAACAAAGTAAAATGTTAATCCCTAACACTACGTGAAATGCCTAGTGATGCACAAGTCATCAGTCATGCACTTATGCTGCGTGCGGGCTATGTCCGCCAAATTTCAGCAGGTGTTTACTCTTACTTACCATTGGCTAATCGCGTGATTGAAAAAGTAAAAATCATGCGAGAAGAATTTGAAAAATCGGTGCGGTCGAAATGTTGGCTCAGCCCTCCTTAGTGCCGACCTTTTGGCGTGAATCAGGTCGTTATGATACCTACGGTGAAGATCTTTATAAATTAAAAAAATCGCGAAGGTTCAGATTTTTATCTTAGGACCCACTCATGAAGAAACATTCACCGCAATTGTACGGGATTCTGTAAAATCTTATAAGCAATTACCGCTTAATCTTTATCAGATTCAGGCTAAATACCGTGATGAAAGCGTCCTCGAAAATGGCTTATTGCGGACACGTGAGTTTATCATGAAAGACGGTTATAGCTTCCATGCCAATTACGATAGCCTAGACGTGACTTATGATGAATACAAGACGGCTTATGAAAATATTTTTACTCGTAGTGAGATTGAATTTAAAGGTATTATCGGTGACGGTGGTGCCATGGGTGGAAAAGGATAGTCAAGAATTTATGGCCATTACACCTGAACGGACAGACCTCAGCCGTTGGGTTGTCTTGGACAAGTCAGTCGCTAGCTTTGATGAAATTCCAGCTGATGTGCAAGAAGCCATTAAAGCTGAATTGACAAGTTGGTTGGTGTCTGGTGAAGATACTGTTGTGTATTCAAGCGAGTCAAGTTATGCTGCAAATTTGGAAATGGCAACGAATGAATACAAAACCAAAGCAATCGTGTCGTGGCAGAAGAGGAATTGACTCGTATAGAGACCCCTAGATTGCAAGTCAATTGATGAAGTCGCTGCTTTTCTTCATGTTGATGAAAAGCCAAACAATTAAAACGTTGGTTTATATTGCTGATGAGAAACCGATTGTAGCGCTTCTTGTTGGGAATGATCAACTGAATGAAGTCAAGCTGAAAAATTATCTCAGGTGCTGATTTTTGAACCAGCAAGTGAAGAAGAAGTTCGTGAATTATTTGGAGCAAAACTTTTGGTTCTCTTGGACCTGTTCATCTTCAGAAGATGTTCAAATTATCGCTGATCGCAAAGTAGAGGACGTTCGAAAATGCGGTGGTTGGTGCCAATGAAGACGGTTATCATTTGACCGGTGTCAATCCGGACCGCGATTTCACAGCAGAATATGTGGATATTCGCGAGGTGCGTGAAGGAGAAATTTCACCAGACGGACAAGGCGTCTTGAAATTTTGCACGTGGCATTGAAATTGGACATATTTTTAAATTAGGAACTCGTTATTCAGAAAGTATGAATGCGACTGTTTTAGATGAAAATGGTCGTGCAGTTCCTGTTGTAATGGGCTGCTATGGTATTGGTGTCAGCCGTCTCTTATCAGCTGTTATGGAGCAACACGCACGTCTCTTCGTCAATAAAACACCAAAAAGGAGACTATCGCTATGCTTGGGGAATCAATTTCCCGAAAAGAATTAGCACCATTTGATGTGCATCTAATCCCTGTAAATGTCAAAGATGAAGAAGCTCTTGCTTTGACAGAACAACTAGAAGCGGAGCTGCTCAAAGCTGGCTACGAGGTCTTGACAGATGATCGTAATGAACGCTGGTGTGAAATTCAGCGATAGTGACTTGATTGGCCTACCAATCCGTGTGACGATCGGGAAAAAGCTGCTGACCGCATCGTTGAAGTCAAAAAATTAAAGCGACAGGTGATACCATTGAAGTTCATGTTGACAATCTTCTTGAAACACTTGCAATTTTAACGAAGAAAGATAAATAAATGAGATCTAAAACAAGAGCTAAATTATCATTCAAAAACAGGAAAAATCTTAATGGAGACAATCCAAAAGAGATTTTGCCTGTGAGTTGGTACTTTGCATTGACTTGTTGGTGTGGGACAAAGAAGGACTGTTGAGGGGAATGTATTTTATTTTGCTTTCATTTTTTTACTATTTGCGGATAAAAATAACTTTTAGGGCATTTTTCTAGGAAACCTTTGAAATATTTTATACTAAAAAGGTAGAAAAAGGAGTTGAAATGAGAAAGATAAAAATATTCTTCAAATGAGTTTGCTAATCGTTCTGACACAGATTGCTTTGGTATTGTTGACGACGCCGTTGTCCAAATCATTGACCTTTCAGCAGTCAAGTTTTTGTATTTTTGTTCATTCTACTTTCTTGTGGTTTGCTTTATTTTCGCTATTTTTTCCAGAGAATTAACAGATTTTAAATCAGAGATCTTAACGGCTCGTTACTGGCCTCTACTGCGATTATCTTATCTCATGATGGTGTTTATCAATGCGATAGGAGTTTATCTGATGATTTTTAGAAGGGGCGGCAACTGTTTCAGAAAGTCAACAATTATTTATGAGCCTATTCATCCACTCCTCTCTTTTTGTTGGGTGTTGATGTGATAGCTCTGGTGCCTGAAGTACGGTCATTTATTATTCATTTTTAGTTTCAAAAGACCAAGCACGAACGAGTTTTTGTGATAGGGAGTTTGTTATTTATCCTTTTACGAAATCCAGCTGACTTGGCTTTGTTTTATCGTTTATACGGGCTTAGGGTTTCTGTTTTCGCTCTTTATTCCCAAGCCACTTCCTCGTTTGGAATTCTCTGTTTTCAGTCATTTGGTACGCAATAGCTTTTCTCTTCTTTTCTTGATCATTTTTGGTAAATTCCTTTTTGTAGAAATCCCACTTCTATAGATAAAAATGAGAGCATTATAGATTGGATGAGAAGGACAATGATACAAAAGGAAGAACAGTTAGGATGGTTGCACCAATACCAAACAAAAGAGCCGCATTTAGGCTTAGAACGAGTAAGACGACTATTAGCATTGCGAGGTAATCCTCATTTACAAAATCTCGGTCATTCACATTGCAGGTACCAATGGAAAAGGCTCAACGATTGCGCATTTACGTCAGCTATTGCAAGTAAAGAAGTTGTGTGTTGGAACATTTACATCGCCTTATCTTACTCATTATAATGAGCAAATTGCAGTCAATGGCTTGCCTATTTCAGACGAAGACTTTTATTCTTTATTGCAATCTTATCAAGAGTTATTAAAAAAGCAGGTAGATGATACGGTATTGCAGGCAATAACAGAGTTTGAGATTATCACAGCGTTGGCTTATGATTATTTCTGCCAGCAAGAGGTAGATGTGGTCATAATGGAAGTAGGTCTAGGTGGTTTATTGGACAGCACCAATGTGTGCCAACCGGATTTGACAGCTATTACGACAATCGGGCTTGATCACATGGCTATTTTAGGTACCACACTGGCAGACATTGCAGTGCAGAAGGCAGGTATTATCAAAGAGAGGGTGCCATTGGTGACAGGCAAGATTTCCTCAGAAGCACTGGCAGTTATTCACACTATTGCTCAGCAACATCAGGCTTCTCATGTCTGCTATGGGAAAGATTATCAAGTGGAGTCTGTGCAAAAGCTTGGCAGAGGAGAAAAATTTCGTTTTTCAAAATGCATTTTCGACAGAAAGAAGGCTATCAAAGTGCTCTTTTGGGCGTTCATCAAGTTGAGAATGCAGGACTTGCACTTGAATTATGCGATCAATATTGCTACTTGAAAGGTTTACCATTGTTGAGTGAAAAATGAGGTAAGACGGGCATTAAAAAGAACGTATTGGCCTGCTCGCTTGAGAAAATTTCAAATGCACCATTGATTTTTGCTAGATGGTGACACAATCCTCATGCAATGAAAGCCCTGATTGCTTCCTTTGAAAAGCTATTTTCCAGATTATCAAAAACGATTTTTAGTTTACATGTATTCAAACTAAGGCGTTGGATGAAATGGTTGCTTTTGTTAAAAACTGTTTCCAAATCTCAGTTATTTCTCACTACATTTGAAGATTCGAAGAGTTTTTCAACAGAAGAAATGCAAGGTTTGGCAAAGCGTGAAAAGTTAAAATATGTAGAGTGGTTGCCTTATTTGGAGCAATACAAAAGTTAAACATGGAGAGAAAGAGTTACTGCTCATCACAGGCTCTCTATTTCCTTGCAGATGTGAGAAAAATATCTAATGAGCGATAGGTAAAGGAGGTTTTCTAAATAGTTAAAATGTGATAGAATGAAAGAGCAATTCGTTTGCACAGAGTAAGTGGTCTGCGTTAAGTGTGTATGGATGGGATGTTGCCATACAACGAAACATTTGTGCGGTAGACCATTGCATCCGCTGTCATTTTGACGGCTCCCGAAAGAAAAGGAGCGAATATGAGAAAAAACTCGCCTAAGTTGTCGGTGCAACTTTTGGTTGCCCTTTCTATGATTGTAGCTCTCTGCTTTGTCTTAGAGAGGTTTTTCAATCTTTGTCATCCCTCGTTTGTTGAAGCTGAGCCCAGCTTTTATCGGCTATACCCTTATGGGAAGTGTTGCTGGTCCGATTTTATCTGGTCTAGTTTCTGCCGTATATGATATGATTTCCTTTTTCTTTTTGAGTCAGGGACAACCATTCATTATCTGGTTTACATTGATTGAAGCCTTACAAGGTATTCTCTATGGTTATTTCTTTTATGGCAAAGAATTACGATTTGAGCGAAAGAAAGATTGGCTTTGGGTGACATTAGCAACTGTTGCTGTTATGGGAGTGGGAACCTTTACCTTAACACCCTTAGCTCTCCATTTACAATATGGAGTACCCTTTTGTTGCACTATACGCTACTCGGGCATGGTCTGTTTTGAAATTCCTTTACGAGTAGTTGTGACAATGCTCATTGTCCCGCAATTACAACGAATTCCCGAATTACGTAAGTTAATGGAGCTTAAACAATAAGTAAAAAGATGAAAAGTGAAAAAGGCTGAGGCATTCCTGCCCACAGCCTTTTCAAATATGTATTTTTTTAATAGTATTTAATTAAATCAACGGTTGAACGATCCAATTTCTTAACAAGAGCTTGTAAGAAAGCTTGAGCTTGCAGAAAGTCGTCCATTGCGTAGAGTGTTTGATGAGAATGAATGTAACGTGCACAAACACCAATAGTTGTAGAAGGCACACCACCGTTTTTGAGATGAGCAGCGCCTGCATCGGTTCCGCCTTTGCCACAGTAGTATTGATACTTGATGCCTGCTTCTTCTGCAGTTGTCAAAAGGAAATCTTTCATATTTGGCAACATGAGATGACCTGGGTCAAAGAAACGAATCAGAGTCCCCTCTCCGATAGCTCCTTGGTCTCCATAAATATCGCCAGCAGGCGAACAGTCCACTGCAAGGAAGACTTCTGGGTCAAACTTGGTCGTTGAAACATGAGCACCACGCAAGCCGACTTCTTCTTGAACATTTGCTCCAACATAGAGTTCGTTGTCAAGCTTTTTGTCCAGCTAGAGCTTGAACCAGTTCACTCACCATGAGGACACCATAACGATTGTCCCAAGCCTTTGAGATAACGTTTTTCCCATTAGCTGTGAGAATAGCAGAGCTGTCTGGTACAATCGTATCGCCCGGACGAATGCCGTAGCGCTTTCAGCTTCTGCTTTATCAGCAAATCCACTGTCAAAAACAATATCTTCAATCCTTGGTAGACTTGGTCCACCTGTTCCACGGAGTCAAATGTGGAGGAACAGATCCTGAAATAACAGGAATTTCATCTCCTGTACGATTAGACAATTTAAACCGTTGGCTGCTAACGACGAGTGGATTCCAGCCACCAATTTGTACCACACGAAACGTTCCGTCGGGTTTGATTTCACTCACCATGAAGCCAACTTCATCCATGTGGGCAGCTACCAAGACACGTGGTGCATTAGTAGCTTCTGAATGTTTCACTCAAAAATGCCTCCTAGGCCGTCTGTTACGACTTCGTCCACATGAGGGGTGATTTTTCACGCAAATAATCACGAACAGGCGCTTTCGTGCCCTGAAATAGCAGAGATTTCTGTCACTTCTTTTAATTTTTGAAAAATAATTCTGACATCATTAACTCTTCTTTCTGCTCTTATTTTATCATTTTCTATCATAGTTGGGTAGCGTTCAAAGATAAAAACAATAGTATTTCGATTTGTCCCAATTTATCTTTTGTGTTAAAATATTGTCATGAAAGCTAAAAGATTCTATTAACAACGGCTGCACTTGCGGGGAGTAGGGATTGCAGCTTATGCTATTAAAAACGTTGGATGAACGAAAAGAAGCTGAGCAGCGTGAGCAATTAGTTGCTGACATTCGGAAAAAGGTTGTCTAAATTAGGACCAATTGCTACACTGTATGTGCAATTATACAAGTCAGATGAACACCAATTGGTTGGTGGTGTGGTGTACGAAGATGATCGGCACTTTACATTTGTGTATGAAAATGGCGAATTGAGCTATGAGGAAGAGCAATGATGATTCCAGCAACTATCGAAGAATTAGCAACATTAGTAAATCGTGAAGGAAAAACTGTTTTCCTTTTCACAGCTGACTGGTGCGGAGATTGTCGTTTTCTAAAACCATTGCTGCCTGAAATCGAAGCAGAAAATCCCGATTTTACCTTTGTTGAGGTTAATCGTGATGACTATATGGAAGTTGCCAAAAAATGGAATATCTATGGCATTCCTAGCCTGGTAGTCTTAGAAAATGGGCAAGAAATTGGTCGTTTTGTTAATCGAGAGCGAAAAACGAAGATGCAAATCAATGAATTTTTAGCACAGTTAGTATGAATTGTATATAGTGGAGGAACAATGATTTTTACATATAATAAAAGAGTATGTTGGCGATGTGTTGATGGTGATTGTTGCAGACAGTCAAGATGCTAAGTTATCTGCTGAACGCAAAGGTGATGTGGCGCGTGTCTATCGCCAAGATACTGGAGAAAACGGTTGCTTGGAATATTTTTGGGGTTTCCAATCTTTTTAATATCACTGATCGCGGACAAGTTTTTCCTGACCGATGAAGAAATTTCAATTCTTAACCAAGAATTGAGTCAAGCAGGTTTTTGAGCCAGAATTAGTCAATGACCTTACTCCAAAAATTTGTAGTGGGTGAAAATTGTTGAAATGGAAGCACATCCGGATAGTGACCATCTCAATATTTGTCAAGTAAGAGTCGCAGCAGAAAAAGTAATTCAAATCGTAGCAGGAGCGCCCTAATGCTAAAGTGGGTCTGAAGACGATTGTGGCATTACCTGGTGCTATGATGCCAAAAAGGAAACTTGATTTTTCCTGGTGAACTGCGTGGAGTAGCGAGTTTTGGTATGATGTGCAGTCCTCGTGAGTTGCAACTGCCAAATGCCCCACAAAAGCGCGGAATTATTGAATTAGCAAGCTCGAAGTAGTAGGAACAGCTCTGATCCAATCAAACATTGGCAAGAATAAGTACAAATTAATCGTGGATTTTTCACGATTTTTCTTTTTCTTACGAATAAATAGTTAGGAGGAAAAGAAAAATGTATAATAAAAGTAATTTTAATTGGTCGCTTGGTTAATACACCAGAGTTAAAATAAAACAGCTAATGATAAATCTGTGGCGCGTGCAACACTTGCTGTCAATCGTCGCTACAAAGGACAAAATGGTGAACGAGAAGCAGACTTCGTCAATGTCGTTGTTTGGGGAAAAATTAGCCGAAACTTTGTAGAGTTATGCAACAAAAAGGAAGCTTAATTTCTCTTGATGGAGAACTTCGTACCCGTCGTTATGAGAAAGACGGTGTGACACATTATGTAACAGAAGTGCTTTTGCAATGGCTTCCAGCTATTAGAAAGTCGTGCTCAACGAGCTCTTCGTGAGAATAATACAGGTGCAGACTTGGCAGATTTGGTTCTAGAAAGAAGAGGAATTGCCGTTTTAGGAATAGAAATTTCGATTAAAATATTTAAAAATATTAGGATATTGAAGCTGAAATTTATCTTGATGTGATTAAAAAAATGAGAAAAATACAGTTTCTAATCAAAGTTCAGTCATTAATAACAGAAAAGCTTAAAATCAACGTTTTTGATAACTTGCTTTTTAAGCTTTTTACTATTTCTGGGATTTTTTTATCTATTTGAATATCTTTTGTGACTCAATATGAATCTAAAGGAAACTGTTTAGCTTTTAAAAATTATTATGACAGGCAAAATTCAACGACTTGAGTGATTGATAATTTTAAAAAGAGAAGTTGATGTGTATGATTAACAATAAATAGTTGACAAATGGAAGCGATTGCAGTAAAATTAACTTAAACGTTTAAGTTAAAAATTAATTTTATCAAAGGAGTTTTACAATGAAAAAGTCTTTTCTTATTTAGTGTTAGCAGGAAGCTGTTTTTAGTCTAATGGCTTGTGGACAAACCACAGAGAACTCATCTGTAACAGTACAAGTGAGACAAACCGTAAAGGAGATAAAAGTTAATTACTATGATACAGATGGGAAAACTTTATTAAAAAAATGAGAAAGTTAATTCTATTAAAAGATATTTTTGAAGTTTAAGCCTGAAAAGCAGGGAAAAGAATTTTGAAGGTTGGTATGTAAAACCAGATTATTCATGAAAAATTTACGGATAAAATGGAGGTGAAATCAGTGTTATCCTTGTATGCAGGTTTTCAACCTATAAAGCAGATAAGAGAGAGTTTATTATTCTGGGCAAGGGAAAAAGTCCGACATTAAAAACATCTAATTGGGGTGCGGTAGTAAATGATACACACAAGATGAAAAAGAGGAGCAAGCAAATAGTAATATTTATAAAATTACTGTTGATTTAGAAGCAGGAGATGAATTTCAATTTGCCATTAATAATAAAATGGGAAAAATCAAAGAGGATTTGAGTTATCTTCAAACAACTAAAAAGATGGTGTTAGTTATTTCGAGAACTCAGGAGGTATAGGTGAAGTTTCAAGTAAACGTGCTAATATAAAAGTTGTCAAACCAGGGACTTATACGTTTACTTTAGTGACACATCCAGCTGAGGATACTTATGATACGAAAAACGAAAAAATACACTGAACTAAAAAAGGGAGACTCAACATGAATCCTTTTGTACAATTTTTGGGACTATACAAAAATGAGTGAGAAAGTCCACTCATTATACGATCAGATATAGATTTAAACCAGAATATCATGATTTTTGAATTTTCTTACGTTGTATAGCCCATTCAATGCTTTGAAAATAAATGTTGAAATTTTTTTCTTCAAATATATTTGGTAGGTAAAGTTTTTTTTAAGATTAGACGTGAGTTGATGGATACTTTCATCAATCACTAAAAATATTTTTAGCTGCAAAATATTCTAAAATCAATCATATTTTTCAGTGAAAATAAAAACATCTTTAAAAGTATTCTGAATTTTTGTTAACCGTTCTTCGTTTCTGTATGGGAGAGTAGAGTAAGGTAAAAGGCTCATTATTAAAGTAAGTTTGAGCTGTACGATGGATGCGAGAGTAATCTGTATTTATCTGAAAAATAAAGGATCATCAATGAAACTATCTAAGGCAATTAGAGGGAAAAAATTGATATTTCCAATTTTATAGAAAGTTTCGTTATCTATATCTAATGTAATAACAGCATCTACATTATCGTATTTTTCAATACACTGCTCATTTAAATAAAAATAAATTGTATTGTTTAGAGTGGAGAAACTTTGAGAACTGATTTATAAAGTAAAATTGCTCAGCATTTTTGATTAATGATGAAGATTGCTGACAGTAGTTGCTACTGTTTGTAATTTCTTTGTGATAAGAGATTTAGCTGCTTGATTAGGAGTATAATCTAAAAAGATTGATAATTTGCCATATTTTTCTTTTTAGTTTTATCGCTAATTTTTGATCTTCGCGATTGTTGATAACATAGGATACAGTTGCAACAGATACACCTGCTTCTCGAGCAATATCTTTTATAGTTACTTTATTTTTCATATTCTTGTTATATAAAAAGAAAAGTAAAAGTCAACTGATAAAAAGAAGGGAGATTGAGGATGAATAAAGCAGGCATATTACACATACCTGATTCAAGATATTGCTTTGCTATTAATGAAAATGAACTTGTCATCCGTTTTCGACTAGCTAAAGAAGATCGAGATGTAAAAGTATTTCTTTTATATGGAATGAAATATGATTACCAGACAAAGCGAAAAGAAAAGGAAATTTTTATTTGCTATGAAGATAAAACTATTCGTTTATTTTGAAGTTAAATTACACTTAGATGATACACGATTCGCCTATATTTTTCGACTAGAAAAAGAAAATGAACTATATTACTTTTAGTGAAGATGGAGTCACACAAGATTATGATTTTTCAAATGCTTTTTATAATTTCTTTCAAATGCCATATATAAATCAAGCGGATTTATTTCCTTGTGTTCCATGGATGAAAGAAGCAGTATTTTATCAAATTTTTGTGGATCGGTTTTGTAAAGGGAATGAGCAAAAATCAATCTTATATAACGATGAATTGGGAGAAGCCTACACCGACAAATTTTGCAGGGAGGAGATTTTGCAAGGGATTCTTGCAAAAATTAGACTATTTATCCGACTTGAGGGATTAATGCAATCTATTTGACTCTATTTTTACTTCTCCGTCTAATCATAAATACGATATTATTGATTACTATACGATTGATGAGCAATTTGGCTCTAAGAAAGATTTGAAACAATTAATTGAGGTAGCTCACCAAAAAGGCATGAGAGTGATTTTAGATGCAGTCTTTAATCATTGCAGTTATAGGTCTAAAGAATTTATGGATGTAATCCGAAAAGGAAAGGAGTCAAAAATATTACAGTTGGTTTCTTATACAAGGTGATTTTCCTGATATAAAGGAACAAAAATTACGAAAAGCTTTGCTGCTTGTTATTATATGCCAAAAATGGAATACTTCAAATCCGGAAGTTCAAAAACATTTAATTCAAATTGGACTTTATTGGGTGCGAGAATTTGACATAGATGGTTGGCGTTTAGATGTATCTGATGAAGTTTCTCACCAATTTTGGCGCCAATTCCGTTTGGCAATCAAACAGCAAAAAGTAGATTGTGTATTGATTGGTGAAAATTGGCATGATGCTTATCCTATCTTATGGGGATCAGTATGATAGTATCATGAATTATGCTTTCACAAAAGGCTTGTCTGGATTGCTTTTGCTTTTTAATCGTTATTCTGCTCAGGATATGGCAGAACAATTAAATCATATTTTTAATGAGAAATGTAAGCCAAGATAAACCAAATGAATTTGAATTTATTAGATTCGCATGACGTACTTAGAATTTTTACACAAGTAGGGTGTTCAAAAGAAAAATTATTAGCCGCTCTAGCTTTAATGTTTTATGTTTCCGGGAGTGCCTTGTCTTTATTACGGAACTGAAATTTGCATGGAGGAGGTTATGATCCTGACTCAAGACGTACCTTTGATTGGAATATGGAGCATTGGGATTTGCAAATAATGGCAAAAAAATAAAAGAATTAATTGCTTTAAAGAAAGAAAAATTGTACAAGAAGGTGAAGTTCGAATTTTTCTTTAAAGGGCGATTCTGGTAATGAGAGAAAATATAATGACACTTGCTTAATAGTTGAACTGAATCTCAGCAATCAAGAACAAAACCTTGATGAAGATATCTCGCAATCTTTAATTGAAAAATGGAGTACGTTATCATAATGTGCTAGTTCCTATGGTTATAGAATATCAAAAAGATAGGAGGATGATATGAAATTAAAAGTAATTGGAAAGATAAGTATCCTTGCAATTATAGGATTATGTCTTATTGCTTGTGGTCGTTCCACTAAAAACAAGTCTGCTAATGGAAATCGAATTTTTAATGGGAAATTAGAAAAATGTGACTATTAAAGTCTTAGAAAATGATACGGCAATTTCCAAAAGTTATTTTAGCGAGTTAATCAAAGCATTTAATGAGGAATATGCAGATAAAGGAATTAAAGCAGTAGATGCCAATACTGATCAGCATGTAGACTTAGCAAATGACGGGCCTTATGGTTATGGACCAGATGTATTATATCAGGCTAACGATGTGATTATGAAATATGCTGGAGAAAAACATGTTTATCCGTTGCCTATCAAAACATTAGATGCCTACAAAACGACATCAGAAAAAGCATGGTCTGCTTTTTGAAATACAAAAATATGGAAAGACCTACATTTGCGGTGTTCCTGTAAATGTCCAATCTTCTATGTTGTATTATCGAAAAGATTTATTGCCAGCTGACTGGAAAGAAAGATGGGATAAAAATAAAAACGGTATTCCAGATATGACTGAAACTTGGTCTGATTTGGTTAAGTTTTCAAAAGAACGTCATATGGCAAATTCTTCACAATATGGTTATATGGAATCTCTTTATGACACTTATTTTTCAAGTGGTTATCTGTTTTTCCTATGGTGGATATATATTTGGTAAAAAGAACACAGATACTAAAGATATTGGCTTTGCTAGGGCGAAGCTGAAAAAGAGCAAAAATTATTCAACAGTTAGCTGCTGTTATGAATGAAGAGTATTGATGATACTATTAAAACAAGTGCTTATAGTAAGTTAGGGAATGGAACTTATTTTGCAACAATGTCAACGCCAGATGTTTATTCAACTTTCTTAGATGAACTGAAAAAGAATTATGAATCACAAGGACAATCTTCGCAAGAAGCCGAGAAAAATGCTAAGGCAAACCTTGTGATGACAACTCTGCTCAGCTGCCAAAAAGTGGTGATTTGACAGATACTAAGTCAACATTAATCCCTACCAAATCAATGGGTGGAGTGAATGGTTACGCTATTAGCGCTTATACCAAAGCTCCAAATGCAAGCCTAGCCTTTATCAATTTTGCAACACGCTATAAAATGATTGTTAAACGTTATGAAAAACTAGGAATTGTCCCAACTCGCAAAGATGTAGTAGATAAATTAGGAGGTATTTCTAAAGATTTATATTCAAATCTTGAAAAAAATAATATTATCTTAATGCCTTCAATATCTGCTGTATCACAAATTTGGACACCAAACTCAGACTTATTTTGCAGACATTACGAAAGATGTCTTTCGTCCGAAAAATGAAAAAGAAATATAAAAAGCAACAAGGACTTAAAGGACGGACTCTCAAATGTAAGCAAACAAATTAGTGATGCTATTCACACACTAGAATAGGAGTGTAGTATGTGGGAGAAAAATCTCAAAAAGTTTCAAGGAATCTACTTTCAAAACTAAACTTTCCTTTTATTTGTATGGGAGTAGGACAGTTTCTTTATGGTCAAAAATAAAGGGATGTCTCTTTTTCCTCATAGAACTGTTGTATTTATTTTATTTCATTAGCCGAGGTTGGAAAGACATAACAGATTTCTTTACTTTTAGGAACAGAGGAAACAGATACTTGACTTGGCATTCAAGGAGACAACTCTATTATTATTCTCTTAATGGGGATTTTGAGTTTTTGTTTCTGTCTGTATTTATATGCCTCTACATCTTAAATGTAAAAAGATTGTTTACAGATAGAAAGAATGGTAAAGAAAGGTAAAAACTTCCCAACTTTCGAGAAGAATTAGCTATACTGACTGATAAAAACTTTCCGGCATTTGTATTATTTTTACCTGTGTTAGGAGTTTTGTTATTCAGTGTTTTTACCTATCTTATTTATGATTTTTAATTGCTTTTTACGAACTATGGAGCAAAAGTTGTTCCTCCGATGTTAGTTGATTGGGTGGGTCTGGCTAATTTTGTAAAAATTATTTCTCTTTCTCAATTTGCTCCGACGTTTTTAAAATTTTATCTTGGAATGTTATTTGGGGTGTTCTATCGACTTTCTTAAATTATTTTGGTGGAATTGGTTTTAGCACTTCTTTTTACCAATAAGCGTGTAAAGGTCAGACTTTATGGCGATCTTTTCCAATTTTTAGCTTATGCTATTCCTGGTTTTTATCAGTTTACTGGCTTTTCAAGTTCATGTTTTCTTACGGTGGTCCTATAAATCAGCTTATTCAGCAATTCGGTCATAAAGCTATTGGTTTTTGGATGTAGATGCAAAATGGTCTGCAAGATTCATTGGACTCCTTGTTAATGCTTGGATAGGAATACCTTCCATTATGCTATGTAGTGACAGGGATGTTGCAGGAACCGAGATGAAAGCTTGTATGAAGCATCTCGAATAGATGGTGCAAATAAATGGATGCAATTTAGGAAGATTACTTTACCTTATATTTTAACAGCAACAACTCCGGTTTTAATTGGACAATTTGTTGGTAATTTTAATAATTTTTGGTATTTTTATTTCTTAAGAGGAAGCTTATATCTTAAAAATTACTTCCTTGCAAGCGATACAGATTTATTAATTAATTGGCTGTATAACTTATCAATAGATAATAATTATTATAGTATTGGTGCTAACATTAGTTTGATTATCTTTTGATTACCTCAGCTATTTCATTGACGGTCTATGTGCGTACATCATCTTACAAGGAGGGAGGAAGGTTTTCATGAGAAGAATGAAAAAGGTTTATTGAAAGTTCTAGCTTGTATGTTCTAATATTATTAGTCAGTTTAATATTTCTGTTTCCTTGTATTTGGTTGATATTGGCTTGTTTTTCTCGTTCAGGAACAATTTATTCCTTTAAAGGTTTTTCCAAAATCTTATAGTCTGCACAGTTTTATAACTTTATTCAATGATACAAAGCTATATAACTATCCTAGATGGTTTTTGAATACTCTTTTTATTTCAGGAAAGTAGTTGTCTTTTTGGGGTCTGTGTTAACTATCTTAACAGCTTATTCTATGTCCCGATTTGATTTTAAAAAGTAAAAATCGTTGATGAAGATAACAATGGTATTGGGAATGTTTCCTTCATTTATGGGAATGATTGCAGTTTATCTCTTAATGACACAATTTAACCTCATTAATCAATTGTGGGGCTTAGTTTTTGATTTATAGTGCTGCTGCACTAGGATATTTAACACAAAAAGGATTTTTTGATACAATTCCTCATAGTATTGATGAAGCTGCTAGAATAGATGGAGCAACTAGTTTCCAAATCTTTTGGCATGTTCATTTACCTTTATCTAGACCAATTATTACTTACACAGCTTTAACAGCTTTTTGCTTGGCCTTGGAGTGATTTTTATTCTTCCTAAATTGTTATTAAAGATCTTTATACAGTTGCGAGTCGGGTTGATGAATCTTGACGAGACTGAATTTGCAAGATTTGCGGCAGGGAAGCGTTTTTATAGCAGTTCAATTGTACTTTTATATTTCTTATTAATCAAAAATATGGTAAAGGTTTAACTGCAGGGGCAGTAAAATGAGGGTAAAATAATGAAAAATAGAAAAATTAAATAGATGTTTAATTTTTCTGTTTTATAAATATTCAATCACTGCTAACTTATTAATAGTTAAATCAGAATCATATAATTCTGTAAGCAATAGGGCTGATTTTTCTTCGGATGTTTATTTACCAAATAATAACAGATAGATTTTCTGATGGGGATGAAAGTACAATCCTAAAGGTGGAAATTTTTGATAAAGCTAACCCAAGGAAATATCATGGCGGAGATTGGCATGGGGTTATTAATAAAATAAAAAGATGGGTATTTAAAAACTTAGGAATCACAGCCATTTGGGTTTCTTCGCCAGTGGAAAATATAACTACGATTGATCCAACCAATGGTAGTGCTGCATATCATGGATATTGGGCAAAGGATTTTTAAAACGAATTCGTCATTTGGAACAATTGAAGATTTTAAAAGAAATGATAAAGGTTGCTCATGATAATGGGATAAAAGTGTGATTGATTTTTGCACCTAATCATACATCAACCGCTGAATATAATGGCTTAAGTTTCCAGAAGATGGAGTCCTATATAAAAATGGTGAGTTGATTGGTAAATTTTCTAATGACAAAAACTCTATTTTTAACCATGAAAGCTGGACAGATTATAGTTCATACGAAAATGAGTATTTATCACAGTTTATATGGATTGGCAGATTTAAATAATCTCAATCCGATTGTTGATAATTATTTAAAGGAAGCTATCAATACTTGGATTCAATTAGGTATAGATGGCATTCGAGTAGATGCTGTGAAACATATGTCCCTAGGTTGGCAGAAGAATTGGTTAAGCTATATTTACAACAAACGTAATTTATTTGTTTTTGGAGAATGGTATACTGGAGGAACAGGTGCGAAGCTGAAATGAGCTATTTTGCTAATAATAGCGGGATGAGCTTATTAGATTTTTAGATTTTGCAAATTCAGTTCGTGAGTTTATTTACGAATCCTTCCTATACTATGCAAGACTTTTATAATGTCATAAAAGAAACGGAATCCGATTACAAAGAAGTAAATGATCAAGTCACTTTCATAGATAATCATGATATGAGCCGATTTTCAACGATAGTTAATGGCAATCGGACTGCTGTCAATCAAGCTTATGCTCTATTACTGACTTCTCGTGGAGTTCCAACTATTTATTACGGTAGTGAGCAATATGATAAAGGTGAGAGTGCCCCATATAATCGTTCTGATATTACTTCATTTAATCAAACAACAGATGCCTATCAAATTATTAGCAAACTTTCAAAATTGAGAAAATCGAATAAAGCACTAGCATATGGTAAAACAGTTGAGCGATGGATTAATCAGGATGTGTTAATTTTTGAGCGGCACTTTGGGAATAGTGTTGCAATAGTAGCTGTCAATAAAGGAGATAAAAGTTATCATATAGATAATTTAAAGACCCATTTACCTAAAGGAGATTATGTAGATAAACTAGCTTCTATGATGGCTGCAGGAAACATACAAGTTCGTTCAGATAATTCAGTTACTCCTTTTGAATTAAAAAGCAGAGCAGTGTTGGGGTATGGACTTATGATAATTCTCAAACAACGAAGTTATCTGTGGGGATATAGATCCATCAATAGGCAGTGTTGGCAATGAAATAGCAATTACTGGAGAAGGTTTTGGAAACAAGGAAGGTCAAGTTAAATTTGGAGATACTAATGCGAAAGGTGTTGAGTTGGTCTGATACTTTGATAAAAAGTCTTAATACCTGAAGTAGCAGCTGGTAAATATGCAATTCACGTTTCAAATTTAAGAGGAGAAAAGGGGACCTATTCAGACTTTGAGGTTTTAACAGGAAAGCAAATTCCTGTAAGATTAATTGCAGACAACGCTCAAACGTTGCCGGGTGAAAAAGTATACGTTGTCGGAAATGTTAGTGAATTGGGAAATTGGGATGCCAATAAAGCTATAGGTCCTATGTTTTAATGCAACGGCATCGATTGCACAGTACCCTTCATGGTTTTATGATATCAATTTACCCAAAAATAAAAACATAGAATATAAGTTTATTAAGAAAAATAAAGATGGACAAATTATTTGGGAAAGTGGAGAAAATCATAAGATAACAAGTAGTGAAGAAGCACAAACCAAAAAGAGCAAGTTGGCAAAACTAAATGACTTGATACTAAGAAGAAATAATAGAACTTCTTTTACAATGTCAAAAATAGATTTCAAAATTGTAAGCAAGTTTGTAATCTGTCTTCTAACCTATATAATACAAATTTTGTAGTAAATTAGGAAAGATTTGAGGCTGGGACAAAGAGTCCCGGTCTCGTTTTTTGCAGAAATAGCCTCTTGATGCGGTAGCTAATTGGACTTTTGTTCGTCTTTTCGTGGTTCCATCGCCTTTGTGTTTGTTATATTGGAATATGCTGAAGGAATGAGTTCAGACATTAAATTTCAAGTTTTTGAGTGGTTTTTGTTTATTTATTATATAAAATGGAAAGTAGTGATTGTTTGTATCTACAATCAGCCATTTCTGCTCTTTCATATTCATATTAAATTTTTGTTTTTGTATAAATATAATATAATAAACCTAGCTAAAACAGAGTTTTCTGTTTAAGATTGCTGTTGATAAGGAGAAAAAATGAGAGCAGGTAAAGGAAAAAGCAATATCGCAATTGTCGTAAATATCTATTATTTTCTCTATTAGTTTTTTTGTTTTGACGGGCTTAGTTTTTCTCTATGTAAAGGGAATTTCATCAGATAGTAAACAGGTCAAGATAGGAGCAACTCTATATGACGATGAATAATGATTTTTATAAAACTTTAAATGCGGAGATTGAGAAAAAACAGAATCAACAGGGCAATCGGCTTTATGTGCGAGACCCAGAACTAGACGAAGACAAGCAAAGCCAGCAGATTGATTATTTTGTTCAAGAAAAAGTGAATGTCATTGTCATTAACCCTGTTAAATGCGATAGTTCAAAAAATTATTGCATCTTTGAGGAAAGCTGAAAAAGCAGGTATTAAAATTATTGTTGTAGATGCACCGATTAGTAAGGAAGCCAAGGTTGATACAACTATTGTATCTGATAATTATCAAGCAGGCGTGTTAATCGCAAATGATATGATGAAACGATTATCAAGTGCGAAGATTTTACTGTTGGAACATCGTAATGCAATGTCTGCGATGGACCGAATTCAAAGGATTTTTAGACACGATTAAAGGACATCCTACTTATCAGGTGGTCTCTGAGCGAGAGACATTGGGGCAAACAGAAGAAAGTATGCCTCAAGTAAAAAAAGCCCTGAATGAAGGGATGCAATTTAATGTGGTCATGTCTTTAAATGATCGTGCAGCTATCGGAGCTCTTGCGGCTATAAAAGATCAAGGTGTGACAGACAAGATTGCAATCTATGGTGTAGATGGTTCACCTGATATTAAGAATTTCTTGGCAAATACCAATGATATTCAAGGGACGGTTGCTCAGTCTCCGATTCAAATGGGCAGAAAGGTGACAGAAGTGATTGAGCGCATGATGAAACATCAAGCTTACAAAGAGGAATATCTCATTCCTGTTCATTTAGTAAATAAAGAAAATATCGCTCAATATACAATTACAGGGTGGCAATAATGAGACAAAAATAAGTATCTTTTTATAGCAAAATTGCTTTGATGGTCATCAATTTTATTGCCATTGTTTATAATGCATCTATTTATCTTTTGCAACGAATTATGTAGTGGCAAAAGGATATGCTCATTCACTGTTAGGACGTTTAGATGCTATACCAGGATCGCTGAGTTTTTAGCTTTTGGATGTCTATTGCTTTTTATGCTTGCTTATTGTTGGTTTTTATTACCGTGAAGCATCCAAATCAGCTATCCGTTTATGATAAAAGTAACTATTATTGAGATTTTTGCTGATGTTAGTTATCTTTTCTGTCTTGCATTCTTCTTATAATGGTCTGATTCTCTTTAGTTTTTGCAGATATTTTTATGGTTCCAAAGAATTTAACACCTCAAAAGATCGGAAATACTGGTTTTCCTTTATCATTTTGAGTTTTACCATAGTTGCTCTTATCCAACTATGATTTAATGTCGCTTTTTTTGTTAAATTGCCTTCGTTAGATACTTATATTCGCTTTTTGTCCAGAATCCATTCGATGGCACTCCTTTTTGGAAGAATTTTCTCTTTTCACTGAATCTAGTTGTCTTTATGATTTCTCTACTATTCTATATTTTATCTGCGATGACCGAAAAACATCATATTGAAAGAAGAGCTACGCATGGCCGCACAAGCCAATCGCGAGTTGAATAGTTATTTAGCCTTATCTGATCGCAGAAGACCGTGAAAGAAAGCGAATCGCTAGAGAAATTCATGATACGCTAAGGGGCATGCTTTGACAGGGATTTCTGCGGGGATTGATGCAGTTAAAGTATTGGTGGATATTGACAAAAAAATCGTGCTAAGGAACAGTTAGAAAATGTTTCTGTGGTTGTACGGGATGGTATCCGTGATGTGCGAGGTTCACTCAATAAAATGCGACCTGGTGCTTTAGAAAATAATAGCTTAAAGGAAGCGTTGTTCAAAATTATTCGAGAATATGAAGCCATTTCTAATTTGGAAATTCATTTTCGCTATGAATGGGCCACAATTGATTTAGATATTGCAAAAAGAAGATATTGTCTTTCGGGTGATTCAAGAGTCCATTACCAATTCGGTACGGCATGGGCATGCCAAAACGGTTTGGATTGAGCTATTAGAAGAAGAGAATTATATCATGACTATACAAGATGATGGAGTTGGTTTTGACGAAGCTTCACCATGGTTATGGTCTAAAAGCAAATGCAGGAACGCCTAGCGATTATTGGCGGTAGTGTCCATTTTGAGAATCGTAATGGCTTTTTATACCTATATTAAAAATTCCGAAAATAGGAGGAAAAGGAATGATTAAAGTTTTAATTGCAGATGATCAGGCCTTGATTCGTGAGTCTTTACAGATTGTTTTATCGGCACATCCAGATATTGAAGTAGTGGGAATAGTCGGAGATGGCAAAGAGGTGCTTGACAAACTGCATCATGTACACCCTGATGTGATTTTTGATGGACATTCGAATGCCTGTTATGGACGGTGTTCTCTAGTACAAAGGCAGTTAAAGAACACTATCCAGATATCAAAATTATTATTCTAACAACTTTTGATGACGATGATTTCATTTTTTCTGCTTTAAAATATGGTGCTTCTGGTTATATCTTAAAAGGAGTCTCTACTGAAGAATTGTATCAAGCTATTCAAACGGTTCACAAAAGGCGGAGCTATGATTAATCCGAACATTGCTAGCAAAGTGTTTAAAATCTTTTCACAAATGGCGCAGTCGAATTTTGCCATTTCTGTTGCGGAAGAAAATGTAGAAGATATGAGTCAGACTGAGTGGAAGATTATCCAACAAATTGGTTTTGGAGTTTCAAACAAGGAAATTGCAGCGAAGTTGTTCTTGTCTGAAGGGACTATACGGAATTATTTATCTGGCATCTTATCAAAGCTAAACTTACGTGACCGCACGCAATTAGCTATATGGGCTGTACAGACAGGTGTTACCCAGCGTGATTTTAATAAGGACAATGACAAATGAAGTGGCAATTTCGATATATGGTAATTTTTAATCTCAAGCCTTCTTCTAGTGGCTCTGGGCTTTGTTTTATGGACATCTACTCAGAAGAAAAATTTTGCGAATCGGAGTTTATGCTGGTAGTAGCTGGGATGTCCCAAATAGCCGTGAAAAATAGAATATTAGACAATATTATTCGACAATTTGAAAAAGTCACATCCACAAGTTAGAGTGGTCTATGAGAGTGGTATTCCTAAGAAAGATTACGACGGCTGGCTAGCTGAAAAATTTTTAAAGGGAACAGCCAGATGTGTTTATGGTGCCTGAAAATGATTTTTCGATGTTAGCGGCTTCCGAGGCTTTCAAATCCTTAGACTCTTTACTTAGCAAAGATGAAGTTGCAGCTTACTATCCGGTTTCTTACCAAGCAGGACTATATCAAGGGCATAGCTATGCTTTACCGATTGAAAGCAATCCTGTTATGATGTGTGTCAATAAGGATTTACTGGAAAAAGGAAGGAGTTTCGATTCCCGATTCTAATTGGACTTTAGAAGACTTGTATGCGATTTGTCAAAAAGTCACAAAGGACACAAACGGGGACGGTCTGATTGACCAGTATGGTATTACGGATTATACCTGGAAGCAGGCCTTAGTAGCTTATAATGGTCATCTGAGAAATCAAAGTGGTGTCAATGTTGATAGCGCAGAAATGCATCAAGCGTTGTCCTTATCAGCAAATTAACTTCATTAAATCAACGGTACAAGGTAACGTCAAATGATTTTGATGATGGTAAGGTCGTCTTTTATCCAATGAGTTTGGCTCAATATCGAACCCTACAAACCCTATCCCTACCATGTGGCAAAATATTCTAGATTTTCTTGGACTTGTATTCCTATGCCGGCTGCTAAAGCAGGCATTCCTGCAACACTGAAGTGAAAACGTCCCTTTTTGCCATGTCTTCAAAGACAAAAACAAGATAAATTAGCTTGGGGAATTTATGAAATTATTGATGTCAAAAATCAAAAAAACTCAACAGAATTTATTTGAAAAGTCGCAAGGAACATCTGTCTTGCTATCAGTTGTTAAAAGCAGTCAGACGAAAAAGATTTTTACAAGCAGATGATTTTGGCATGAATTCACTGACTTCTCAAAAGATTGGATCATATGATGAAACATTCTGTCTTAGATATTAGTCGAGATGTGGATTATCACCTCTGGAACGCATTGATCACTTACTCGAAAATGCTCTCAAGAACAATGAAATCGACAGTCGCTTGCCAAGTATTCAAAGAGAAATGGAAGAAACAGGCAAATAGAAGTTTAACGAAGAATAAATATCAAAATAGTCAGATGAGATTTTTGAGCTCAAAAGCTAGCTATTTTTCTTTGAAAAACCATATGACATTTGTCATATTTTAACTAACAAATGTCATCTTTACAAAGTGACATTTGACAATATGAAACCGGTTCCATCTTTAGTAAAAATAAAGACAGGAAATGAAGGAGGAAAAAGAACATGAAATATCTGGTACTAGTCAGTCATGGTGGACTAGCAGAAGGAGTACAAAGCTCTTTGAGGATGTTCGCTGGGGATAAGACAAACCAGAGTCATTGCAGTGGGATTAAAAGAAGGCAAGTCTGTTGAAGATTTCGCTCTTGACTTTCGTCAAGCGTTAGCAAATCTGGGGAACAGAAGATACGGTTTTGGTGTTGGCAGACATTGTCGGAGGAAGCCCTTTGACAACAGCTTGCAACGTTTTAGCGGAACTTGACAAGTTAAATACTGCAGTCGTACTTGGTGGTCTCAATTTGACAATGGCACTCACGAGGCTTAGTGATGAAAGATATGTTGGAAGGAAAAAGAATTGGCACAAGCCATTCTCTCAGAAGCATCCGCAGCGCTGCAAGAATTTGATGTGACTTCTAGTGACGAAGAGGATGAAGACGATATTTAAGAAAAGAAAAAGGAGACTTATCATGACAATTTCATTTTGTACGGATTGATGACCGTATGATTCATGGTCAAACAGTAACTCGCTGGGCAAAGGAATATCCTTGTGACGGGTTAGTTGCTGTCAATAATGCTGCAGCAGGAAATGCAGTTTTTTGAAACAAGCCTACAAAGCAGCTTCTGATAACATTCGTTTGGACAAAAGAAGCATGGAAAGAAAAATCACAAAGGTATTGGATTCCGATAGTCGCTATTTTGCTTGATTACTAAAAATCCAATTGACATGAAAGAAATACTAGTTGATCAAGGTTTTGTGCCTGGCAATATCAAAGAAATCATCGTTGGTCCAGCCAATGACCGTCCAGGAGCTATTAAATTAGGAAACAACCAATCCATCACACAAGAGGAAGCGGAAGCACTTGAAGCGATTCAAAAAGCTGGCTATAAAGTGAAATTCCAACTCTTGCCAGATGTGTCTATTGGCTACTGGGACGATTTCAAATCTAAATTTGGTTTTTAACAAAAATATAATAAGCATTAAGGAGGCTTTATTATGACAATTTCGTGGTTTCAAGCCGCTTTACTAGGGTTATTTGCCTGTCTATCATCTATGCCTGGTCTAGGTGGTACTTCCATTGGTAACTATACTCTTGGGCGCCCACTTGTAGGTGGTCTTGTTTCAGGACTGATCCTAGGAGATGTGAAATTAGGTATCATCTGTGGGGTTGCGATGCAACTTGTTTACATCGCTTTTGGTAACACCTGGCGGTACTGTTTCAGCTGACGTTCGTGCGGTTTCTTATATTGGGATTCCTTTGGCAATGGTTGCTATTCAATCACAAGGACTGTCACTTGACTCTGCAGATGCTGCTAACTTGGCTAAATCAATGGGAACACTCGTTGGTACAGTCGGTACAGTTCTTTTCTATGGTACAGCTACTATGAATCTACTTTGGCAACATATTGGCTGGAAAGCTGTTGAAAAAGGTGAATTTAAACGCTTATATGTGGTAGACTGGGGCTTCCCATGGATTTCCCATTTAGTATTCTCATTCTTGCCAACGCTTATTATGTGTAAATTAGGTGCTGATGCGGTTACTGCTTTAAAACAGCTCTTCCATTAGATGGTATTCCAATGAAAACCCTCTTTACGGTCGGCTCTCTCCTTCCATGTGTCCGGAATTGCCATCCTCTTAAAACAAATCGTTGAAAAAGCTGTTGATTTCATTCCATTCTTTGTTGGATTTACTTTAGCAGCTTCATTAGGACTTAACCTTGTATCTTGTGCAGTCATTTCATTAATCTTTGCAGTATTATTCTATGAAATTCAAATGGCGAAAAATGTAAGAGCACAAGCGGCTGCCAGTGCAAGTTTTGATGATGACGATGAGGAGGATATTTAAAATGGTTAAATTAACGAAAACATTAGGAAAAATCTTTTTCATCATTGGTATTATGGGAACTTAACTGCTTCTCACAAGAACACATGCAAACCTTTGGTTACCTAGCTTCAATGCTGCCAATCGTGGAAGAATTATATTCTAAAAAGAAAGATCAAGCAAAAGCAATGCACACCTACACCGCATTCTTTAACACGGAGCCGCAATTAGGTGCATTGATTGTAGGATTACAGCAGGTTTAGAAGAAGCGCGTGCGAATGGGGCTGATGGAGTAGATGATGAAACAATCAACGGTCTTCGTGCTGGTCTCATGGGACCTGTTGCAGGAATTGGTGATTCACTGATTGTTGGTACTTTGATTCCGATTATACTAGGTATTGCTCTCGGTTTGTCAAATGGTGGTTCACCACTTGGTGCCATTTTCTATATCGTTGTTTGGAACTTGCTCGCCTACTTCGGTATGAAATTTGCCTACTTTTAAAGGGTACGAACTAGGAGATAAAGCAGTTGAATTTCTTGTCGGACCTCAAGGACAAGCTATCCGTAAGTCGGTGTCTATCATTGGTGGTATGGTCATCGGTGCGGTTGCAGCGACATGGGTGCCTGTTAAGACAGCTTTCAAATTGAAAGATTCTTCAGGGAAAGCCTTCTTGATTTTACAAAAGCCAATTAGACGGTGTTTATCCAGGTTTATTGACAGCTTTGTTTATCGTCTTTTTGCTGGTGGTTAATGGCTAGAAAAAAATCTCTCACCTATCAAAAGTAATGTTGCTTCTTGTAGTAATTGCTTTCCTTGGTGTATTGGTTGGCTTCTTCAACCCAGGATTGAAATACTAAATAGGGAGAAAAATATGACAGAACAAGAATTGATTCAAGGATATGAAACGGAAATTCAATACCAAAAACACATGATTGAAAAATCTAGGGCGTTGGTTTAGTCTCTTCTTTACTATTGCTAGTATCGGTCTTGTTCTGGTTTATTTCTTCCGTCAGACCAATTTTATTGCCTTTATTGCTGGAACGATCCTAGCGGTACTAGGGATTCTAGCAATGCTTGTCTTTGGTTATGGTATTTATAAAGGACGCTTGAATCTTAAAAAGTTATTGACGATTTTTGAAGAAAATTAAGATTGGTCTAATAAAAACTTATTTGCTTTCCCTTAAAAACTTTGTCATTTGACAGAGTCTTGACTATTTCTGACCAAGTGATACAATAGAAAATGTAAATATTAGCACTCGTGTATATAGAGTGCTAAAACAAGATATTGGAGGTAAACAAATGCTTAAACCATTAGGCGACCGTGTGGTCCTAAAAGTAGAAGAAAGAGAACAAAAAGTTGGTGGCTTTGTCATTGCAGGAGCAGGACAAGATGCAACGAAGACGGCAAAAGTTATAGCTGTCGGGGAAGGAATTCGTACGCTCAACGGTGAACTCGTTGATCCAAGCGTGAAGGCCGATGATACTGTTATCGTTGAAAGCCATGCAGGAATTGAAGTCAAAGACGGCGAAGAAAAATATCTCGTTGTCAATGAGACAAATATTCTAGCGATTGTTGAATAAATAAAAATTTATAGAAAGAGGAATTATAAAATGGCAAAAGATATTAAATTTTCAGCAGATGCAAGAAGCGCTATGGTGCGTGGTGTCGATATTTTGGCAGATACCGTTAAAGTAACCTTAGGCCCTAAAGGACGCAATGTTGTTCTTGAAAAATCATTTGGCTCACCACTTATCACAAATGATGGGTGTAACCATTGCAAAAAGAAATCGAACCTCGAAGATCATTTTTGAAAAATATGGAGCTAAGTTGGTGTCAGAAGTTGCATCAAAAACCAATGATATTGCTGGTGATGGAACAACCACTGCGACTGTACTGACCCAAAGCCATTGTTCGCGAAGGATTAAAAATGTAACTGCTGGTAGCAAACCCAATCGGCATTCGTCGTGGTATTGAAACAGCTGTTGCACGGCAACTGTTGAAGCCTTTAAAAGCAAATTCTGTTCCGGTTTCTAATAAAAGAAGCCATTGCGCAAGTTGCAGCCGTATCATCACGCAGTGAAAAAGTCGGAGAATACATCTCTGAAGCTATGGAAAAAGTTGGCAATGACGGTGTCATCACTATTGAAGAATCAAAAGGTATGGAAACAGAACTAGACGTGGTTGAAGGAATGCACTTGACTGCGGTTACCTTTCCCAATACATGGTAACAGACAACGAAAAATGGTTGCTGATTTTAGATATCCATATATCTTGATTACAGATAAGAAGATTTCTAATATCCAAGAAATTCTTTCCTTTGTTGGAAAAATATTTTAAAAACAAGTCGTCCACTATTGATTATCGCAGATGATGTAGACGGTGAAGCTCTTCCAACTCTTGGTGTTAAATAAAATCCGTGGTACTTTCAATGTAGTCGCTGTGAAAGCGCCAGGCTTCGGTGACCGTCGTAAGGCTATGTTAGAAGATATTGCGATTCTGACTGGCGGTACAGTGATTACAGAAGATCTTGGTCTAGAATTGAAAGATGCAACCATTGAAGCACTTGGACAAGCCTCAAAAGTGACTGTCGACAAAGATAGCACAGTGATTGTGAAGGTTCAGGAGCTGCTGAAGCGATTGCCAACCGCGTGGCTGTCATTAAATCGCAAATTGAAAGTGCTACATCTGAATTTGACAAAGAAAAACTACAAGAACGTTTGGCGAAATTATCAGGTGGTGTGGCAGTCATCAAAGTAGGTGCTGCAACAGAAACAGAACTCAAAGAAATGAAACTCCGCATTGAAGATGCCCCTCAATGCAACTCGCGCCGCTGTTGAAGAAGGAATTGTCTCCAGGTGGTGGAACAGCCTTTGTGAATGTTTTTAAATGCTGTTGAAGCATTAGACTTATCAGGTGATGAAGCAACAGGTCGTAATATCGTTCTTCGTGCTTTGAAGAACCAGTTCGTCAAATCGCTCTCAATGCAGGATTTGAAGGCTCGATCGTCGCTGACCGTTTGAAAAACTCTGAAGTTGGTACAGGCTTTAATGCTGCAACTGGCGAATGGGTTAACATGATTGAAGCAGGATCATTGACCCAGTCAAAGTCACTCGTTCTGCCCTTCAAAAATGCAGCTTCAGTAGCTAGCCTCATTTTTGACAACAGAAGTAGTTGCCAGCCAACCAGAACCAGCTAGCCCAACTCCAGCAATGGATCCAAGCATGATGGGTGGCATGATGTAATTTAAGATATAGAGAGTTTAAAGAGTAAAACAAGCTAGAAAAATCAACGAATTATTTGATGAATAAGAGAAGATTTGTTTTTCTCATACAGCTCTTAACTATGTTTAATGTTGCACGAGATTGCTTTTTATGTTGAAGCGCAAACGTGCTTTTGAAGGATATAAAGTGAAGTGAGTTTGATTTGATAAATCCAAACTCACTTTTTAAAAGTTTTTAGCTGGGTACATGTACAATCAATACAAAGAGAGCCAAAAGAACCAGAACTTTATTTTTCTTGCTTGATAAATTAATGCTGTTTGAAAAAGTTATTCTCTTTTTGTCTATTTGTCTCTGCTCCTTTTCTGTGGTAAAATAGTGATACATTTCTAAGGAGAAAACAATGATTGATGTTGAAGAAATTCTGAGTAAAATGAATCCCAATCAAAAAGATCAATTACGACCGCGTGATGCAAAAATGGTCAAAGTTTGGAAAGCAGACCAGAAGCGTCCTACGATTTTTGATGCACACCTGCTGTGCACCTTTGCTCAACTTATACGCTGGAGTATTTAACCCAGTATGCGGACGTGACGGTTTATTTTGCCAATTCAAATATTCACCCCAAAGGCAGAATACCAACGCCGTGCCTATGTTGCTCAAAGAATTTGTTCACGATTTCAATGAAAAATACTGGTAATCATGTTCAATATTTAGAAGCTCCCTATGAGCCACAAGAATTTTTCCCGGACAGTACACGGTTTGGAAGAAGAGCCAGAAGGTGGCGATCGTTGCAAAGTCTGCTATGATTATCGCTTGGATAAGACAGCGCAAGTGGCGGTTGATTTGGGATTTGACTATTTTGGAAGCGCCTTGACAATCAGTCCTCATAAAAATTCGCAGACAATCAATAGCGTTGGAATTGAAGTACAGAAAGTTTATGCAACGCAGTATCTTCCCAGTGATTTCAAGAAAAAATCAAGGCTATAAGCGCTCAGTCGAAATGTGCGAGGAGTACGACATTTACCGCCAATGATTATTGTGGTTGTGTATTTGCAGCACAGGCGCAAGGGAATTGACCTCGTTCAGATTAGATGCGACGGCTTTTTGAAAGGGAAAGATTTTAAGAAAAGATTATTCACATATTAAATTTACTGTCACGAATGGAGAATCTCAAAAATAACGCTTGTATTGAAGCTAATCGTGCTTCTTTTTGTACAAGGTTATTTTTGTTTATACATTTAGAAGTTTTATATCTTGACGTCATCAAGATATTGTGCTATCATTTTCTTTGGCACAATATATTGTGGTTCGGTTGAGGCTGATAACCTGATATTGGATAGATTTGAGAGGTGCAGGAAGATAGTGATTATTTTAGCGGGCATGATTGGGGTAGGAAAGACGACCTCACACTTATCGATTAGCCGAGGGAATTAGGAACACAGCCTGAGCCTGTAGAAGAAAAATCCTATTTTGGATAAGTATAGCAAGATCACTGATAAGTATGGTTTTGCTTTGCAGATTTATTTTTCTAAATAAACGCTTTAAAAATGATCAAAGCGGCTTATCATGATGACAACAATATTCTGAGATCGTTCTATCTATGAAGATGCTCTGTTTGCCCACATCAATATCCTCAAAAGGCAGCATTAGTGAGCAAGAGTACAATATCTACTTCGGAACTTTTGGACAATATGATGGAAGAAATCCAAGGTTTGCTTTCAAGAGAGGCGCCGGATTTGTTGATTTATTTAGACGGAAGTTTCGATCATATTATGAACAATATCAAAAACGCGGTCGCAATTATGAGCAACAAATGAAGAAAATGGACTAGCTGACTACTATCAACTGCTTTTATAAGCATTATCAAAAATTGGTATGAGGATGACAACTACAGTCCTAAAATGAGAATTGCAACGGATGATTTAGATATTGCAAATCCCAATGACTGGAATCACGTATACCAACAAATTCAACAAAAAATGAAAACGATTGGGCTTGAAAAATGAGTCTAATCAAGAAAGTTTCGAAATCGCTTCGAGATTTTTGTGTATATAAATAAAAAGGGTGACAGATGATAACGGATAGACAAGCGAAAAAATTCTTCAAGAAGCGAGATTTTGTTTATGCTGAACTGAAAGACGAGATGAGCGGGCATGACTGGTGGCATATTGTGCGTGTCACGAACAATGCTGTAGAAATTGCCAAACAAGAACAAGCAGATGCTTTTATTTGTGAGCTAGCTGCCTTGCTGCATGATATAGCTGACGGGAAATTAAATGAGAATGAAGAGGTGGGCTTGCAAAAGGTTGAGCAATGGCTACAGAATCATCAGGCTTCAGATGCGGAAATAGCTCATGTGCTGGATATTATTTCAACGATGTCATTTAAAGGTGGTCATCAACAGAAGAATGTCAGCACTTTGGAGAGAAAATTGTTCAAGACGCTGACCGTTTGGATGCGATTGGAGCGATTGGAATAGCGCGAGCTATGGCTTATTCAGGTCATATAGGGAGACCGATTCACGATCCAGATTTGCAGCCGAGAGAAAACATGACATTGGAAGAATATCGTACTGGGAAGAGTTCAGCTATCATGCATTTCTATGAGAAATTACTCAAATTAAAAGACATGATGAATACCGCTGCTGCTCAAAATGGCAGAAAGTAGACATCACTTTTGGAAGAATACTAGAATCAATTCTATGCTGAATGGAATGCGAAAAAGTGACAAATAAGATATGAAAAAGCTGAGATGTAACTTCCCAGCTATTTTAATATGCCCAAAATGGCAGCTAGATTATTTACGAAAGGCATCAACGATATAGGTAAAACCAGCAATTAAAAATGCAAAAGCAACGGCATAAATGACAAAGACGCTTGTAGCTATTGGATTGAACAAAATGACTAATCTAAGCAGAAATACAAGTAGCGTCATCCACATGATGTGATTGCCAATAGCAGAGAAAATCAGTCCTAGACAATTCCCTTTAAAGAAAGCAATAATGAAGCTTCTACAATTAACTAAATTCCTAAAATGGTTGGAATGATGAAAGGTAAGGTCACATCCATAAGCAACGAGGTAAATAGCTAAGAGCAGGTTGATAATCTTTGGAAAAAGATAAACAGGTGAGCGAAGCTCTTTTGGCACAGAGAAATAGCTTAAAATAGCCACTATAGAAGCAACCAATAAACCAAATGCAATCCACCAGCTGTAAGCAACAAGATTAGCTGCTGGATCTGTAAATAGAAAAAGTGCTAATAAAACAAGAACAGTTCCTGCAAGAAATAGCAATAAACAATTAGAAAATTTCATATCTACCTTCCTATATAGTATAGTTTGATAAACGAAAGCATTTTAACTCTTTTGATGGGAGATGTCAAGAAAGGAAATAGATAGTTTGAGAATTTTAGTATGGCTTTTTGTGAGAACAAAAAGGCTGTTTTTATTATTTTTGTAACTATAACAAGGTTAGAAGATTATAAGTGAGAACAACAAAAAGCCTATCATATAGGCCTTCTACTTAAATTTTATTATGCCTCCTACATGCATTTGTAAGAAATCTTTCATATTGAAAATTAATCACAAATGTTGAAATGTAAGTGATTTTCAGAAGATACTTTTAAGTAATTTTAAATGTGATTATTTCAAAATGGGGCAAAAGCAGAGCAAATTTTTTAGCATTAGAAAATAGATAAGTTTTGATATTATCTTTGCTAAGCAATCGAGTCATCAAAAATGTTAAAAGTATTTTGGACTTATTTTTGAAATATCTCAATTTTATTTTCGCAGTAAGTGATTAAATCTTTGAGCTTTCAAAATTATATCCTTTTTCAGATACAGATTTTACTTTCTTCTCATCAAAAATAGTAGCCAGTCAAACCAGTGACTTCTTCTGATAATGTAAGGTAGTAGCCTGTTTCAATTCCCTCATCTAAATCTTTAGAAAATGACTTCATCAGGCGTCCAACTAGAGATTTTTTTGCTTGTTTGTCACTGGAATCATTCCCCAAGTTGGTTGAAATCAAGCCAGGATGGTAAAGAATTGATGGTGATGTTTGCCCTCTTAAAAAGAACTTTCTTGCTAGATAGCGTGTCATCCAAATAGTGTAAAGTTTGGAATTATTGTAGGTTAAACTAGGATTGTAATTTTTCTCAAACCCAAAATCCAAATCTTTGACTTTGGCAAAATGATGCATATAGGAGGAGTATTGATGACACGACCGTCAGGCGATTCTTCTAATAGAGGACTTAGCTCAGTTGTAAAAATATAGGGAACCAGAACGGATAACATAAAGGTTAGTTCGACGTTTTCTGAGCTTGCTTTTCGTTCTTTCCCTGCATACAGGTCTGCATTGTTAAACAAGACATCGATGCTTGGAAAGTTTCGCTTGATTTCTTCCACAAATCGATAAACATCATCTAATTTTGAAAACTCTGCCAAGTAGCTAGAAACTCTGCCTCTCAAGGAAACGGCCCGAACCTCTTGAGAGGCCAATTCAAGTTTTTAGGGATTGCGACCATGGAGGATGACATGATGGCCTTGGCTAGCTAATTTTTTTTGCCAAATGTTTACCAATTCCATCCGTAGAACCTGTAATTAGAATGGTTTTGACCATATTAGTCCTCCAAGAAAGCCATTAGTTCTTTTGAAAATTCGTCCGCATATTGGAAGATAGAACCGTGACCTGCATTTGGATAGATGATGAGCTTACTACCTTTTATTTTCTCATGCATATCATAAGAATTTTCTGTTGGAACCTGCATATCCTTGTCCCCGTTGACGATTAGAGTTGGTTGAGTGATGAATGTAAGGTCGTCTTGAGGAGCTTTTTCCCCAGCGTTTAATAGCTCTAAGTTGAGTTAAGAATCCTGGTACTTTCATGTCTTTATCTGCAAATTCCTTGGTTCGTATTCCCATTCGTCCCAGAACTTTCAAGGCTTCGATTTTCCCTTGTTCATCATGATTATAGAAGATATAGCGTTTAGGGTCAATACGCTCGAGTCCAGCTTTAAACATAAAACTAAAAGTTTTCCCTGTAACCTTGTCCATTTCAACCCCACCTCGAGGTCCTGTTCCAGCTAAGATTAAACGATTAACTAAATTAGGCTTGATTCTGACGATTTCTATGATCATACCTCCCCATGGAAAGACCTAGGAGATTGATTTTATCGTAACCAAGCGCTTCGGTAAAGGCAATGGTCTGCTCAGCCATTCCAGGAATAGTCGAAAGCAACTTTGCCTTGACTTGCTCCTACTCCAGGAAGATTGACCACAATTACATGGTGCTTCTCAGCAATCAAGTCCAAGAGTTTTGGATCCCAGTTGTCGAGGGTTGCTGCCAAATGGACCAGCATCAGAAGAGGTAGTTTTTGATTTGCCTTTGCTGAGTTCGCGATAGGCAATTTGATTTCCTTGGACAGTGATGTATTGATTTTTAGTTGTAAGATATGACATTGTCTTTTTCCTTTTTATTTCTTAAAGCTGAGAACCGTTTTTCCACGTGAGCGACCATTAGCGACCTTGTCTAAGGCGCTATTCACTTCTTCAAATGGATAAACTGTGTCGATAGATGGTTTGATTTCAATTTGCTAAAGAGGTCAGCTACCTCTTGTAATTGAGCGCCATTGCTTTCCACAAAAGATAAAAATGGTAGTGGACGCCATGTTTTTCCGCCATTTTATCAAATTTACGACCCTGCTAAAGCCAAGAATAATCTGTTTCCATTTTGGTAGATTCATGCGCTTGCAAAGGCACCGTTTGGCATGGCACGAAGGGAAACAAGCTGTCCACCTTTTTCATGATAGACATTTTGTTTTTTTCAGTTTCAGCCCACCGAGAGTATCGAGGACATAATTCACCTGGCTAACAGTCTTTGTATAATCTTCTGTTTTGTAATCGATAAATCTATCTGCTCCTAGTTTCAAAACACGCTCGGCACTATCTCCAGCACCATTAGTGATTACTTTCAAGCCTTTGGCCCTTGGCAATGGAATAGCCATTCCACCAACACCTCCAGTGCCACCAGAGATAAAGATGGTCTTTCAGCTTGAGCACCCATGAGATCTGAGGGCTTGCATAATGGTCAAGGCAGTCAAAGGTACAGCAGCCGCTTCCTCATCTGAAAGATAGTCTGGAACCTTGGCTAGAGCCTGACTATCGACAGCTACGTATTCAGCAAAGGCGCCAATATGATCAAGTGGGAGACGCCCAAAGACACGGTCTCCAACTCGAAGGTTATTCACCTGGTTGCCAACGCTTTCAACGATACCAACGACTTCATTACCTGCAATTTGTGGGAGCTTGTACGGTACAATCATTTCAACCTCTCCACGTGAGATCATGTTATCCAGAGGATTAACCCCAGCAGCAGACACCTTTATCAGAACTTGATTTTCATTCATGGTTGGTCTAGGTGCTTCTGTGATGTTCAGTACGATATTGTTTTTTATATTTTGTATGTTGTGCGACTTTCATGTGATTTCTCTTTTCTTTTTAATTCGATTTTATGCACCTGTAACTAATACAAGTATATGTTGTTTCCAGTAAAAACTGACTTGCCTGCAAAATCAGTTTCTGGACTTGTTTAGCTTGTTTATATAGATTGTCAATGACATCTTCTAAAGTTTGATTTGCTAACTCCTTCTCTAATTGAGATTCGGCACTAGCGAAAAGCGGTGAAACTGCTCCTTGGATATGTTTTCCAACGGGACAATCGGGATTGCTATTTTGATGAACAGGAAATAAATTGATATGCTTGATTTCTTGAGTAGCATAGTAGATTTCTAGTAACGTTATTTCCTTTGAAATTTACTGAGTTGATAGCCTGTTTTTCCTTGCTGAGAACGAATCAAACCTGCATTTTTCAATAAGGCAATCACTTTTACGAATGTAACTAGCATTTGTTCCAACACTAGTCGCTAATGCTTGAGAGCTTAGGGTTTTCTTACTCTCGCTAATCATTGTTAATATGTGCAAAGCAACTGAAAATTTAGTATCCATATCGACTCCTTTTTCAAAAATGTGTATCAGATACAAGAACAAGCATATCACAAATAAAAAGAAAAACAAGGATTTTGTTTTAAAAATTTTAAAATAATTATATTGATAAATAATCTGCAATTTAAAAGTGGCTTTTAGAATTTTACTCGGAAAAATAAATATTCTTTAGTTTTTGAAACAAAAAGCCTTGTAAATCAAGGCTTTTTACTTTTTGAGTTAGATGCCCCCTCACAGGGCTCGAACCTGTGACCCATGGATTAAGAGTCCACTGCTCTCACCAACTGAGCTAAGGAGGCAACAGAAAAAGCTGTATTGGTGCCGGACCTTCACGATTTGTATTGAACCCGCGCAATTAAGCAGGTGGGCAACTCGCTCTAACTGAAGCTGCTCCGTGTGAAACGGCCTGCAAAGCTGTTAGAAGTCTTTTTGTTTCCCTAATAATACAAAAATAGTCGGTCAACACTAGTGTGAAGTCGTACACCACAGCGTTTCTATAATTATGATACCACAATTTTTGAAAAAAATTCAAGAAAAAAATTGATTTTTGCAAACGATACCACGATTTTTAGTTGTTTTTAATTGATCAATCTTATTTTTTTAGTCATGCCAAGGGCTCGTTCATACTTTCCGTTTTCATTTGGAATGAAATAATCGGCATATTTTATTTTTCAGGAAGATAATCTTGCTGCACCCAGTTACCAGGATAGTTATGTGGATATTTGTAATCCTGCGCATTTCCCAGCTCCTTTGCTTCCTGCGTAGTGACCGCCTCTGTAGATGACGAGGGAATAGCGAGATTTCCGTTCTGGCGCAAGTCAGAGAGCGCTTTGTCCATGGCTACGTAGGCCGAGTTGGACTTAGGAGAGAGCGCTAGGTCAATGACAATGTTGGCAATGAGGATGCGAGCTTCTGGGAATCCGATTTTCTGAGCGGCTTCAAGTGCAGTCACCGTATGAATCTGAGCATCGGGGTTTGCCAGACCAATGTCCTCATAAGCGATGACCGTCAGACGTCGTGCAAGACTGGGAAGGTCTCCGGCTTCAATCAAGCGAGCTGCATAATGGAGACTGGCATTGACATCAGACCCGCGAATAGACTTCTGTAAGGCGGACAGAACGTCATAGTGCCCGTCTCCGTCCTTGTCCATAGTGATGTAGCTCTTTTGCAGGCTGTTTTCCATAATATCCAGAGTGATATGGCGAACGCCTGTATTATCTGCTTGAGTAGAGAGAACTGCTAAATCTAGAGAATTAAAGGCTGAGCGCAAGTCTCCGTTCGTGGAAGTGGCAATGAAATCCAGAGCGTCATCATCTAGCTGGACAGGAAAGTCAAAGCCTCGTTCGGTGTCCGTCAGGGCTGTTTGAATGGCTTGTTTAATATCATCATTTATCAGAGGTTCCAACTCGAAAATTTGTACTCGGCTGCGAATAGCGGGAGTGACGGAGAAAAAGGGATTTTCTGTTGTGGCGCCAATCATGATGACCAGACCGTTTTCCAAGAGCGGTAGGAGGAAGTCTTGTTTGGTCTTGTCCAAGCGGTGAATCTCGTCTAACAGCAGCACCAAACCACCAGAGAATTTGGCTTCTTCCGCAATCTCTTGCAGACGCTTCTATTATCAACAGTAGCATTAAAAGGTCCGAAAAGCAAATTTGGTAGTTCCAGCAATAGCCGAAGCAATTGAAGTCTTGCCAATCCCTGGCGGACCATAGAGAATCATGGAAGACAGGCGATTGGCTTCCACCATGCGACGAATGATTTTTCCTTCACCGACCAGATGTTTCTGACCGATGACCTGATTGATATTTTTAGGTCGCATGCGAATCGCTAAATTGTCTGGCATACGTTTTCCTCCTTATTGGTATTCTTTTCAACTGTTCTAATTTATGTTACTATAGTTGTATCTATTTTAACACATTTTAAAGGATTAGAGAGAGGCTGGCTATGGCTAAATATGGATTTTTGGATATATTAAATGAAGAAATGGAGCAATGCTTTCCATTTGACTATGAGATAAACTGGGATAAGAAGAATCATGCCGTAGAAGTGTCCTTTCTCTTAGAAGTGCAAAATGCAAATGGCATCGAACTGTTAGATGTGGATGGAGAAAAGTAGCACAGAAGACATTTTCTTTTGAAGAAAGCGTTCTCTTTTATAATCCTACTAAGTTTCACCTTGAAACAGAGGATTATCTAACAATTGTCCCTTACGAGTCCAAAAAAGGTTTGTCTCGTGAATTCTTGACCTACTTTGTGGATTTTTGAAGCAGACAGCCGAAGAGGATTAGATGCTCTCATGGATTTTTCTGGCAGATCCAGCGGCAGAGGAATTTGAAATCGTCTGGAATAATGAAAGCTTTTGAAAAAGGCAGAGCAGGGGTCTGACGGAGACGGAATTTTATCCATATCCGAGGTACTAAAACACAAGGGTGTCCCAAGAAGACGACTAATTGTGCGGAGGAAAGTAAGAATGAGCGATATGACTGTTTTGCATCAAACGTTTGATTTCTCAGGCTGTAAAATTGCTTTTGCTGCATGGTGATACAATTTTAACTATTTTAAGAGACGATATTTCGACTATTCCTTACCCGAATATGTGGGATTTTTCCTGGCGGTGGAGAGAAAAGGACGAGACGCCTTTTGAGTGCATTAAAAGAGAAGTCTTTGAGGAGCTGGGCATTGAACTGATGGAGAATTCCATTGCTTTGGGTCAAATGTTATCAGGGATTTGTTCATCCTGAGAAAGTTTCTGTTTTCATGGTGGCTTCTATCTGTCAAGAACTGATAGATCAGATTGTCTTTGGTGACGAAGGACAGGGCTACAAATTAGTAAATATAGAAGAATTATTAGCGGATGAAACGTCATCCCGCAGTTGAAAAAGTAGATTGGGAGATTATTTGGAGGTGCAGAGATGATTCATATAGAACAAGCAGAAGCTACAGATTTAGAAACCATTATCAGTATTCAACGTGCTAGTTTTTAAAGCTGTCTACGAAAAATATCATGACCAGTATGATCCTTATCTGGAAGATAGGGGAGCGGATTAAGTGAAGTTGGTGGAACGTCTTAATAGTTTTTACTATTTTGTCAAAGATGATGAGGAAATTGTTGGCTTTCTTCGCTTGCAAACCAACGATGAGCGAACAAAAGGTTGGCTTGGTACAGCTGCGATTTTGCCTCAATATCAGCGAAAAAGCTATGGCTACGAAGGGATTCGCCTGCTAGAGAAAAGATTTCCTACGATTACTCAGTGGGATTTGTGTACGGTTTTCCAAGATGAGCCTATGGTCAAATTTTATGAAAAATGCGGCTATCATCAAACGCATACTGAACCAGAGCAAGAGGGCATGGATATGGTTTATATGACGAAGAGTATTAAAAGAAAGGAATGACACATGAACACTTGGCAAGAACTAACTATCACGGTCGGCCGTGAGGCGGAAGAAGCGGTCAGTAATATTCTGATTGACCTAGGCAGTCAAGGTGTGGCGATTGATGACAGTGCGGATTATCTGGGGGAAGCTGGTCCTTTTGGGGAGGTGCTGCCTCAGGTAAAGCAGCTGAATACGGTTGCCATTACGGCTTATTACCCAGAAACAGTGAACCTTGAAATGATTCGTCAGGAAGTGAAAGAGCGTTTGGCTCAGTTGAGGGATTTTGGTTTGGAGATTGGAGAAACCCAGTTAACCACTCAGCAGCTGGCAGAGGAAGATTGGGCGGACAATTGGAAAAATATTTTTGAGCCAGCCCGTGTTACCCATGACTTGACGATTGTGCCGTCTTGGACGGATTACGAGGCGACTATTGGAGAGAAGATTATCAGCTGGATCGGTATGGCCTTTTTGGTACGGGTACTCACCCGACAACCAAGATGAGCTCTCTTTGCTTTTGGAGCAGATTCTACGGGCGGAGAAACAGTGCTGGATGTAGGGACTGGCTCTGGTGTCTCTCTATTGCTAGCTCTCTCTTGGGTGCAAAGGACATCTATGCTTACGACTTGGATGAGGTGGCGGTGCGCGTGGCTCAGGAGAATATTGAGCTCAATCCTGACATGGAGAACATCCATGTAGCGTCGGGGGACCTTCTCCGAGGTGTGGAAATCGAGGCTGATGTCATTGTAGCCAATATTCTGGCGGATATTTTGGTAAATCTAACGGATGATGCTACCGTTTGCTTAAGGATGAGGGCTACCTGATTATGAGCGGAATTATCTCTGAGAAATGGAATCTGGTGCGGGAGTCAGCAGAAGCTGCTGGATTTTTCTTGAGACCCACATGATTCAGGGCGAGTGGAATGCCTGTGTCTTTAAGAAAACCAAGGAGATTTCAGGAGTGATAGGAGGTTAGATGCAGCAGTATTTTGTGAAAGGACAGGTTGAAAATCCTGTCATTATCAGAGATAAAAGATACCCTCAAGCATATGTTTTTCTGTTATGCGTTTGGTAGAAAGATGATGAGGTAGTACTGGTTTTGAGGATGGTATTAAACGCCTAGCAAGAGTTGCAGATAGAGAGCGCCATGTGCTGAATCTGGTAGAAGAATTGCTAGACAACGCGGAGCTGCCACTTCATGTGACGGTTGCTTCTGGCTTTCCCAAGGGAGACAAACTAGAATGGGTGGCTCAGAAAAACGACAGAACTGGGTGCAGCTGCTATCTGGGCTTTTCCGGCAGACTGGTCTGTTGCCAAGTGGGACGGCAAGAAATTAGCTAAAAAAGGAAGAAAAACTAGAGAAGATTGTTTTGGGAGCAGCCGAGCAGAGCAAACGCAATCGGGTACCAGAAGTCCGACTTTTTGAGAAGAAAATGGATTTTTTTAGATTGTTTGAGCCAGTTTGACCGCGTCATTGTAGCTTATGAGGAATCTGCTAAAGAGGGAGAGTCTGCTGCTTTGGTCAAGGCTGTGACTGGACTCAAAAAGGAAGTCGGATTTTTATTTGTTTTTTGGTCCAGAAGGCGGTCTGTCTCCAGCAGAAATTGCCACATTGGAAGAGACAGGAGCGATACTGGCAGGGCTGGGTCCACGTATCTTGCGGACAGAGACAGCTCCACTTTTACGCATTAAGTGCGGTTAGTGTTTTGACAGAGTTGATGTAGCTGAAAAGTTTCATTGATCGAGCTCATTTCCATTGTTCTTAACTCCTAACTTTGGTATAATATAAGTGAAATATCTAGTTTAGCTAGAAAAGGATGGAAGCACGGAAACAAATCTGCTGGCTAGATTGCGAAAAACTGCTTTTTGCTTGGTAAGGAGAGGAGGTTCATCATGTCTTTATCTACCTTATTTGAGCTGTTTATTGCTATTTTAGGTGTTGTATCAGCTTGCTATCTCATTTATGCTTATGTTGAATTTATCGGAGATATGCTACATGCAGAAAAAGCATCACCTTCTTCCATCACAACCCGCCTATTTAAAGGTGGGCTTTTATCTGAAAAATAGCGTAAAAACAAGTCTTCCTAACATCATTAAAGTACGTTTCAAAAACGATATTTTGAGTGTTAAGGGCAATTATCGCAATTCTGTTGCTTTGCTTTTGTATTTCCTTGTTTTCATATTGCCTAAAAAGTGATAAAATGATAGGAAGAACTGGAGATAGAAAATGCCAAAAAGAAGTAAATTTGACAGGCGATCAAGTGATCGCTCTTACTAGAAAGTATTTACCATCAGAAGATGTTGCCTTGATTCAAAAAGCTCTTTTTATGCGGTAGATCGGCATCGAGGGGCAATTTCGCCAATCAGGTGAGCCATATATCATCCATCCGATTCAAGTGGCAGGGATTTTAACTAAGCTAAAGTTGGATGCGGTCAGTATCGCTTGCGGTTTTTACATGATGTTGTAGAAGACACAGCTGCAACTTTGGACGATTTGGAAGGCGAATTTGGACATGATGTGCGCGTGATTGTCGATGGTGTGACCAAACTTGGTAAAGTCAAGTATATGTCTCACGAGGAACAGTTGGCTGAAAAACCACCGCAAAAATGCTAATGGCGATGTCAAGGATATCCGTGTCATTTTGGTAAAACTAGCAGACCGTTTGCACAATATGAGAACACTTAAGCACCTGCGCAAAAGACAAACAGGAACGCATCTCACGCGAAACCATGGAAATTTATGCTCCATTAGCTCATCGTTTGGGGATTTCGAGCGTCAAATGGGAACTAGAAGATTTGGCTTTTTCGATATTTGAATCCGACAGAGTTTTATAAGATTTCCCACCTGATGAAGGAAAAACGTCGGGAACGTGAGGATTTAGTTGACGAAGTGGTTCACAAGATTGAAACCTATGCTTCTGAGCGCAATCTTCATGGGCAAAATCTATGGTCGTCCTAAACATATTTACTCCATTTATCGGAAAAATGCAGGACAAGAAAAAGCGTTTTGATGAGTTTATGACTGATCGCTATTCGTTGCATTTTAGATACGCAAAGTGATGTGTATGCTATGTTGGGCTACATTCATGAACTCTGGCGACCAATGCCCGGACGTTTTAAAGATTATATTGCTAATCGCAAGGCAAATGGTTACCAGTCAATCCATACGACCGTCTATGGGCCTAAGGGACCGATTGAGTTTTCAAATTCGGACCAAAGAAATGCACGAAGTGGCAGAATACGGGGTTGCTGCACACTGGGCCTATAAAAAAGGTATTAAAGGGCAGGTTGATAGCAAAGAATCGGCGATTGGGATGAATTGGATTAAGGAGATGATGGAACTCCAAGACCAGTCCAATGATGCACAGGATTTTGTGGATTCCGTCAAGGAAAAATTACCTTGCTGAAGAAATCTATGTCTTCACGCCGGATGGTGCTGTTCGTTCGCTGCCAAAAGACTCAGGACCGATTGATTTTTGCCTATGAAATCCATACAAAAGTGGGTGAAAAAAGCGGTTGGTGCAAAGGTAAATGGTCGCATGGTGCCCCTTGACTACGAAGTTAAAAACTGGGGGACCAAGTTGAGATTATTACCAGTTCCAATTCCTTTGGACCGAGTCGTGACTGGATTAACCTTGTTAAGACTAGCAAGGCCCGCAATAAGATTCGTCAATTTTTCAAAAACCAAGACAAGGAATTATCCATTTCTAAAGGGCGCGAACTTTTACAGGCACAATTCCAAGAACATGGCTATGTAGCTAATAAATACATGGACAAAAAGCACATGGAAGAAGTCCTGCAAAAAACGAGCTACAAAACAGAAGAAGCTCTTTTTGCGGCGATTGGTTTTGGTGAGATTGGTGCGATTTCTATTTTAACCGTTTGACAGAAAAAGAACGCCGTGAGGAAGAACGTGCTAAAGCGAGAGCTGAAGCAGAAGAGCTTGTCAAGGGCGGAGAAGTGAAGCGTGAGAATAAAGAAACGCTGAAAGTCAAGCATGAGGGCGGCGTCATTATCCAAGGTGCGTCAGGGCTTTTGATACGGATTGCTAAATGTTGCAATCCAGTTCCTGGTGACGAGATTGTCGGGTACATTACCAAAGGGCGTGGCGTGGCGATTCACCGTAAGGATCTGTATGAATCTGCGGGCGCAGGAAAATTATGAGCAGCGCTTGATTGATGTCGAATGGGAAGAAAATACTCTCTACGAAGGAATACACAGCGCACATTGATATTTATGGTTTGAATCGAGCAGGTCTTTTGAACGATGTGTTACAAGTCTTGTCCATACAACCAAAAAAATATCTCCACTGTCAATGCACAGCCAACGAAGTATATGAAATTTGCCAACATCCATGTTTCTTTTGGAATTGCTAATCTATCTATGCTCACAACAGTTGTAGATAAGATTAAGAGCGTGCCTGAAGTTTATTCTGTCAAAAGGACAAATGGCTAGGTGAGGACAGCAGAGTGGAAATATTTTTGCTAGAATTGCATTTCTTTGCGAATTAATTCACAAAATGTAACGGAAATTAGGAAGTTCAACAATGAAAATAGTGATTCAGCGTGTGAAGCGAGCTTCGGTATCCATTGATACCGAACTTTACAATCAGATTCAGCAAGGACTGCTGTTACTAGTCGGTGTAGCACCAGATGATTCTCAAGAAGATGTAGAGTATGCAGCAAGAAAAAAATTGCCAATATGCGGATTTTTTTCAGATAAAGAAGATAAAATGAATTTATCTGTCAAAGATGTGAAAGGAGAAATTCTCTCTATTTCTCAATTTACCCTTTACGCAGATACAAAAAAAGGGAATCGTCCAGCTTTTACAGGCGCTGCTCAACCAGACTTGGCTAGTCAATTGTATGATGATTTTAACGAATTGCTAGGTCGAGAAATACCTGTTAAAACAGGTGTTTTCGCAGCTGATATGCAGAGTTGAGTTAGTCAATGACGGACCGGTGACGATTGTGTTAGATACGAAGAATCGTTGAGAAAATGATAAATAAAAACGAGTCTGGACAAAACTGTTTCCAGACTTGTTTGCTTTCTAGGATAAAACTCAATACGCATTGAGCAGTCTCCAATGTGTTAATGTTATCAGTTTCGACTTCCTTTTATATTTTTTCCACATAAAGCTGTTGAGCGATAGCAGAGTTGACTTGCAGCTCTTTTCCATTGACCTTTGAGCGCATACAGTTGAGCGTAAGGATCGTATTGCTCCAGAATCAGCGTATCTCCCAGATGTAAATCGTGTTTTTCCAAATATTTTTAATAATTCAAATTCATCGTGAACTCGTGTTAAACGATAGGTCCCAGCATTTTTCGACTTGATCTAAAAGTCAATTGGCATTTTTCGACCAATAATTCACCTTTTTGCAGGAATGGTTCCGCCGTGGGGACAGGTTTCTGGGAAATCCAGCATTTTTCTAAGCGCTCGACAAATAATTCTGAAACGGTGTGTTCTAAGACTTCGCTTCTTCATGGATTTGATCAGTCGTATATCCCAAATCATGTACGAGGAAAGCCTCGATTAAACAGTGCTTTGCGATATAGCTCAGAAACAAGATGTAAAACCAAGATCTGTCAGTAAATAACCGCTTGTTTTATCTTTTTACAATCAATTTTTCGGCTTTCATCTTTTTAATCATTTCTGTGACAGCTGGAGAGACACCTGCATCTGGGCAGCAATTTCTTTATTTGTAATTTTTGAGTATGCGTACCAATCTCATAAATACATTTGAGGTAATCTTCTTTGTTTGGGGTCATATTGTCCTTTTTACTCCTTATCATACTAGTATATCAAAAATAACTTAAGAATACAGCCGATAACCGCTTGTTTCAGAGAATGAAAGGCTTATTTATTCAAGAAGGATTTCAAGTAAAAAGGAACTGGTAATCATTTCCGGCTCCTTTTATATTTCTTATTTACTAAGACCTTCGGCAATTTTATCTAAATTCCATTTCATCATGTCGTAGTAGCTATCGCCTTTTTCTCCTTTTTCAGCGATTGAATCAGTGAAAAATCTTGGCATAAATTGGAATTTTTGTATCTTTTGAAACAGTCTTCATTGGACGGTCATCAACACTACTTTCAACAAAGAGTGATGGCACTTTTTGTTTTACGAAGTTTTTCAACCAATGTTTTGATTTGATCTGGAGTTCCTTCTTCTTCAGTGTTGATTTCCCAAATATAAGCAGATGGGACACCATAAGCTTTTAGAGAAGTACTTGAAGCAACCTTCGCTTGTAACAATCATTTTCTTTTCAGCAGGAATATTATTGAATTTTGCTTTTGCTTCCTTGTCCAATGTTTCAAGTTTTGCAGTATAAGCTTTCAGATTCTTTTCATAAGTTTCTTTTGTTTTTAGGATCTTTTTCAATCAAAACGTTTTGCAATGTTTTTAGCATAAATAATTCCGTTTTCTAGATTGAGCCAAGCATGAGGATCTTCTTTCCCTTTTTCATTTTTGACCTTCCAGATAGATAACATCCACTCCGTTACTTACAGCATAGTAATCTTTGTTCTCAGTCTTTTTCGCATTTTTGACCAATTTTGTAAACCAAGCATTTCCGCCGGTTTCCAAATTGATACCATTGTAGAAAATCAAATCAGCTTTTGATGTTTTTCACATCTTCTGGTAATGGTTCGTATTCATGTGGATCTTTTTCCGACAGGAACGATACTGTGCAGATTGATTTTATCACCAGCGATATTTTTGGTAATATCAGCGATGATCGAGTTGGTAGCAACAACATTCAATTTTGAAGATTTGTTGGTAGAAGTTCCTTTTTGACCAGCGCAGGCAGCAAGCCCGACGATGGCTAAAAACAGAACGGCGATAAAACCTAATTTTTTCATATAAGGTTCTCCTTTAATAAATGAAATACTAATTTTATTTTAGCTTGGGTTTTATTTTTAGTTTGTTAAATCGTTGTTTTGGAGCGATAAAGAAACTAATGGCAAAGATAATGGCGGATGTCAGTACAATGCTTGAGCCAGCCGCAACATTAAAGGTATAGCCAATGAAAAGTCCTAAGACAGATGCAATTGCCCCCAAGCTAGAAGACAAAATAATCATCGTTTTAAGACTGTTAGCGTAAAGATAAGCAGTAGCAGCAGGTGTAATCAGCATAGCAACAATCAAAATTGTTCCCACGCTTTGCATAGCTGTAACTGCAACCAGCGTCAAGAGAATCATTAAGAGATAATGATAAAAGTTGACTGGCATCCCCATCGCTTTTTGCCAGAAGTGGATCGAAAGATGTAATCAATAATTCTTTGAAGAATAGTCCAATAATAATTAGAACAGCGATTCCTACACCAATTGTAATCCACATATCAATGTCTTGCACAGCTAAGATATTTCCAAAAAGAATATGGAAAAGGTCGGTTGAACTATTAGCAACTCCAATCAAAAATGACTCCAAGAGCTAAAAAGGAACTAAAAGTTATTCCAATGGCAGTATCACTTTTGATAATTGAATTTCCTTTAATATAAGTAATAATGACCGAAGCTAAAAGCCCAAAAACAATGGCTCCGATAAAGTTGATTCCTAAAATAAAGGAGAGTGCAACTCCTGGCAAGACTGCGTGTGAAATGGCATCGCCCATCAAGGACATGCCTCTTAGGATAATGAAGCAACCAACTGCTCCAGCAACAATCCCGATGACAATGGCCGTAATCAGTGCATTTTGTAAAAAAATGGAAATTTTGTAGTCCATCAATAAATTCTGAAAAACATATTAGAGACCTCCATTCACAAAAAGCTGAGAGCCATAGGCTTTTTTCAAGTTTTCTTCTGTGAAAGTTGATGAAGTTTCTCCAATGGCAATGAGTTCTTTATTCAAAATTAAAACTTGATCAAAGTAATGTGGGACTTTTCCTAAGTCATGGTGAACGATGAGAATCGTTTTTCCTTGTTCTTTTAGATTGCGTAGCGTTGTCATGATAATTTCTTCGCTGATCGAATCAATCCCGACAAACGGTTCGTCCAGAAAGATACAGTCTGCTTCTTGTACCAGACAGCGCGCAATCAAGACACGTTGAAATTGCCCTCCTGACAACTGGCTGATTTGGCGTTCAGCATAATCCTCTAAGCCGACAATGCGTAACGCATTTGTCACCTTGTCCCAGTCTGTGCTTGTTAGTCTGTGGAAGAATTTCACTTTTGGATACAGTCCAAGCGATACACATTCTTTTACTTTGATAGGAAAGTTGTAGTCAATGTGAATTTTTGTTCCACATAAGCTACGTGACTGAGCACTTTTGAGAATTCTTTATCATCAAGATAAGTTTGTCCAGCGTGGTCAATGATACCCAACATTCCTTTTTAAAAGAGTGGATTTACCAGCTCCGTTGGGACCAATAACTCCCATGATAGTTGGGCCTTGGATTTCCAAAGAAATCTGATTGAGAGCAAGTGTTTCCTGATAAGAGACACTTAAATTTTTCGATACGTATCATTTTTATACCCCCTACTGTTAATATACATTAAAAACAAAATTAAGTCAAGTTAATTTTTAGAATTTTTAAGAAAAATCAGAGTAAAGTTTGCCAGAAAATCTCTTTTTGATTAAAAGTTTGATTATTCAGAACTTTTTGATAGGATTAAGATAAAACAATGAAAGAGAACAAGATGACACGTTTACAAGATGATTTTTTTGACTATGTCAATGGTGAATGGGAAAAAACAGCAGTTATTCCTGATGATAAGCCTGTGACAGGTGGATTTATGGATCTAGATCAAGATATTGAAAAATTGATGCTGGCTACAACTGATAAATGGTTAGCAGGTCAAGATGTGCCGGATGATCCAATTTTGCAAAAATTTTGTGAAATACCATCGTTTGGTGGCAGATTTTGACGGACAGGGAACAAGCAGGAGTTGCTCCAGCGATACCGCTTGTGGAAGAATATAAAGCGCTTGGCTCTTTTAAGGAATTTGCAGATAAGATTGCTGAATATGAAATGGCTGGAAAGCCAAATTTCTTTACTTTTGATGTTGCTCCAGACTTTATGAATGCGCAAATGAATGTTCTCTGGGCTGATGCACCTGGGATCATTTTTGCCAGATACAACCTACTATGAAGAAGGAAATGAAAAGGCAAGGAATTGCTGGCAATCTGGCGGAAAAATGCAGGAAGAATTGTTGCCTAAATTTGGCTTTTTCGGCAGAGGAAACAAAAGATATTTTGGATAAATATCTGGAATTGGATGCTAAATTAGCTAAGTATGTCCTCTCTAATGAAGAAAGTTCAGAATATGTGAAAGTGTATCATCCTTACGATTGGGCAGATTTTACGAAGCTAGCTCCAGAATTGCCGCTTGACGCGATTTTTACAGAGATTTTGGGACAAGTCCCAGACAAAGTGATTGTTCCTCAAGAGCGCTTCTGGAAAAGAATTTGCAGCAGAATGTTATTCAGAAAAAGAATTGGGAGTATTTGCATGCGGCACTGAAGTTATTCTCTACTGGAGCATGGACTTCTTTGCTCACTGAAGAAATTCGTGTCCTTTCAGGTACCTATGCACGCGCTATCTCAGGTGTCCCTGAACCCCGTCCGAAAAGAAAAAGGCAGCTTACCAGCTAGCGCAAGGTCCGTATAACCAAAGCACTTGGTTTGTGGTATGCGGAGAAAAATTCTCACCTGAAGCCAAAGCTGATGTAGAGCATAAAGTTGCTGCTATGATTGATGTTTATAAGTCGCGTCTGGAAAAGGCAGATTGGCTTGCTAAGGAAACACGTGATAAAGCGATTGTCAAGCTCAACGTCATTACACCGCATATCGGCTATCCAGAGAAATTGCCAGAAACCTATGCTAAAAAGTGATTGATGAGAAATTGAGTTTGGTGGGAATGCTCAAAACTTAGCAAAAATTTCTATTGCGCATACATGGAGCAAGTGGAATAAGGAAGTGGATCGCAGTGAATGGCATATGCCAGCCCATATGGTCAATGCGTATTATGACCCACAGCAAAAATCAAATTGTGTTCCCAGCAGCCATTCTCCAAGCGCCATTTTATGATTTGCATCAATCTTCATCAGCTAATTATGGTGGAATCGGTGCGGTAATTGCTCATGAGATTTCTCATGCTTTTGACTCAAATGGAGCTTCATTTGATGAACACGGAAGTTTGAACAATTGGTGGAAGCCAGAAGATTACGAGGCCTTTTCAAGCACGTACTCAAAAGGTGATTGAGCAATTTGACGGACAGGATTCTTACGGTGCTAAAGTCAATGGGAAACTAACTGTTTCAGAAAATATTGCAGACCTTGGTGGGATTGCGGCAGCATTGGAAGCAGCTAAGAAAGAAGCAGACTTCTCTGCAGAAGAATTCTTTACTAACTTTGCCCGTATCTGGCGCATGAAAGCTCGGCCGGAGTTCATGCAGATGCTAGCCAGCGTGGACGTGCATGCTCCTGGAAAACTTCGGACAAATGTTCAATTGCCAAATTTTGATGATTTCTTTACGACTTTTGATGTTAAAGAAGGCGATGGCATGTGGCGCAAACCAGAAGACCGCGTGATTATTTGGTAATGGTTCACTTTACTTAAAACCAGTTGGAATGGCCAGCTGGTTTTTGTTGCCTAGCGTAGAAAAGGCTGACTAATTCTTTATCTTATGAATAGATTTCACAAGGAAGGAAAAGTTTTTCATGGACTGCACAAATTAAAAACTGAAAATTTAATTTGTTTCTCTGCTTGGGAGTGTTATAATGAATAAATGTAGGATAGAATGAAGAATATGAGGAGAAAGTGATGGCACAAGAGCAAGAAAAAAATATCACGGAGCAGAAAGAAAGAGCTGATTGCTCGTTTGAAAGAACAGATCCAGCCTAAAATGAAACTGGTTTATCTATCGGCTTTTTAGCCTGGCTTCAATTTATCATGCGGATTTTTGAGCTTTGCATTGATAGCAAAAAGTTTTATCGGGATTTATATGAGAGAATACCATTGAACTTTTTGTCGGTTCTTTTTGGCTGTTCTTCTTTTCTAGCTTAGGTTTTTACGCTTTTCGCTTCTGGCGAAAAATTTCCAGGAGTAGCTTCACAGTTTGCTCGCAATAAACTAAAAAGCAGTATTTTTCAGGCTTTTCGTAGATAAAAGATGGAGAATTTCAGGATAGTAAGACGGCTGCAGATGTGCTGACGGTAGCGTCTAAAGGAATTGACAGTTTAGATACGTATTATTCTTATTATCTCCCCTTAAGTCTACGAACGTATTTGAATTGCTTGACAGTGTTGGTGGTTGTGTTCTTTCTGTTCCCTGCTGGCGGTTTGATTTTTATTCTCTCGCTGCCTTTGATTCCTATTTCTGTCGTTCTCATGCAGAAGCGTTCGCGCAGGATTATGAATCGTTACTGGGCTTCTTATATGGACGTTGGTAATCTCTTTTTAGATGATCTTCAAGGGCTGAATACTCTTTATTCTTATCAGGCAGATGCTAAATATGAAAAGGAGTTTGCAGCGCAAGCAGAGGATTTTCGTGATGCAACGATGGAACTTCTAGGATTTCAGCTACAGTCAGTTGGCTATATGGATGCAGTCATGTACTTGGGGATTGGTGTGTCAGGCTTTGTTGCAGCTTCCATGTTACAAGCAGGGCACTTATCACTGTTTGCTATGATTTACTTTTGTTTTCATTGCGACTGAGTTTTTCACGCCGATTCGTGAAGCCGGTTATGGAATGCATTTAGTGATGATGAATACCAAAAATGGCTGATCGAATTTTTGGTTTTGGATTCGATTGAAAAAGAAGCAAAAGAGGAACAGCAGGAATTGACTCCTTTTAGTGGATTGACAGTTAGTGGCTTAGATTTTGCTTTGGCGGATAGAAAAATTGTTTGAAGAGCTAAGTTTTAAAATGAAACGTGGACAAATCTTAGCCATTGCAGGAGAAAGCGGTCGTGGGAAAACGACGTTAGCCAAGCTGTTGTTGGGAAAACGACAGGTGGACAGAGGCTCCATTTCTTAGGAGAAAAAGAAATCAAAAGTCTATCCAAATCAACAATTTATCAGGAAGTCATGTATGTGTCAGCAAACAGTGTTCTTTTAAACGCATCCATTATTGAAAATCTACAGTTGGCAGTAGATTGGTCGCAGGGTGAAATAGAGGGCTGGCTGGCTGAAAATGGCGTTTTAGCGTTTGTAAGAGATTTGCCTCAAGGTCTCGATACTCTTGTGGGAGAAAACGGTAGATCAATTGTCACCGGGGCAACGCCAGCAGATCATTTGTGTGCGGGCTATCTTAGCTAAGCGTTCGCTCTATCTGTTTGATGAAGTGACGTCCAGTGTAGATAAAGACAATGAAGCGGCTATTTATGATTTGTTAACTTTGGTAGCGCAAGACGCACTTGTCATTGAGATTACCCACAAGATGAAACAAGTCGCTAAAAGCAAGTCAAGTTCTCTTTATAGGAAAAAGAAACAACGGTTTTGGGAACGCCGGCAGAAGTCTATGAACAGAGTGAAGAATACCGCCAATTGGCAAATACCCAGCAAGAATTGGAGAAATTAACGCATGGAAACTAAAAAACGTTACACAACTCGTGCTATCCTCAGCAGACTTTTTCAGGTGATGAACCATTTGCTCCCTTTTATTGTTCTAGCGGTTTTCTTTGCGGTGCTTGGCTTTGTCACGACGGTTGCAATTCCAACTCTGGTGATTGTATTAGGTTTTCATGCTTTAAATGGTCAGCAGCCTGCTTGGTGGAGTCTGATTTTACTGATTGGACTAGCCCTAGCTCAGGGGCGCCTTTCGTTATGGCGAGCATTATTTCGGGCATTTTGTTGCCTTCCATTCTCTGGTGGATTTACGTAAGCTCATTTTTGCGAAGCTTCGTCGTTTGGCACCAGCAAAGTTGGATCGTCAGGACAGCGGCAAATTGCTCAAGATGATTGGTGAAGATATTGAAGCGCTGGAAATCTTTTTTGCACATACGATAGCTCCTATTTGTACAGGGTTCTTGACAGCCTTTTTGATGGGAATGTATTTTTGCACATTTCTCGTTTTGGTTTGCTTTAGTGGCTTTAGTGGCCTATGGGATTTTTAGCTATTATTTTACCGAGAATGTTTGCTCTCAGTTTTGCAAGATATTCTGCAGAAGCAAAAAGTCAGGAACGCTCGAATTATGTTTCTTTTTCTTGGAAAGTCTGAAAAGCGATGAGCGATTTATCTCAATTTGGCAAGAGTCACGAGCGATTTGCAGAATTGACGGGCAGAAGTCAGAATGTGAACCAGTTGGAAAGGCAGGTTGCCCAGAAACAATATCTACAGCAAACAGTAACCTTTTTGGTGGTGGGACTGTCTCTTACAAGCGTTGCTCTTTTGACATTCTATCAAGTGGAAAAATCATCAGTTATCTTGGCAGGAAGCGGTTCTCGTTTTAGTTGCTTTTTCTAGCTCTTTTGCTCCTTTTTAGAATTAGGACGCTTGCCTTTTAGGTTTTTAAACGTGCTATGAATGCTGGTCGTACTGTTTTTGCTCTTTTAGATGAGGTAGAGCCCGTCCAAACTGGTCAGGAAATAGCTGTCACTTTAGACGATATTTTGATTGAGAATATGGATTTTGCCTACGACAATCGTCAGCAAAAGCTGTTTAATAATTTCTCTGCACATTTAAAAAAAGGGAAGATTATTGGCTTGATTGGTAAGAGTGGTAGTGGTAAATCAACCCTGATGAAGCTTATTATGCGTTGGTATGATAGCAATGCTGGTTCAGTTTTTCTTACTGGTGTAGACTCCAGAGAAGTTAATCGTCAGCATTTGCAGGCTTCATTTGCCTATGTACCACAGATAGCTCAGCTTTTTCATCAATCTTTGAGAGAAAATCTTTCACTGGGGAGAAACGACATTAGTGATGAGAGTATCTGGAAGTTGGCAGAAAGATGCCGACTAAAAGAGTGTCTAGAAAGATTGTCGAATGGTTTGGATACAATTATTGACGGTGAGCGTGACTTTTCAGCTGGAGAAAGACAGCGTTTAGAGCTTATGCGGGCACTCTTGAAAAAGGCGGATTGTTATATCTTTGATGAGCCGACTAGCAATCTTGATTCGCTCAACGAAGCGGCGTTTCTATCTATTGTAAAAGAAGAATGCTAAGGGATGATTTTTATGATTTCACACCGTCCGTCAACAGTGGCATTTGTAGATGAAATCTATGAATTGGACGCATCGCAGTTAAAACGACTGCAATAAAAAGGTAAGAATAAATGCTAGGCTTCATATCTGAAGATTTTCCATTTTAGCTATGGAGTTAAAACTTCTCAATAAAATGAGCTAGAAAACAAATCCAGTTAGTAAAGTATTCTTTTTGATTATGTTCCCTCTTTCCCTAATTATGCCTTTTTAAAAATCGCTAAAAAATGGTATAATAATAACATCACAAAATTGGAGTGAATCAATGACTTTTTATAATCACAAATCAATTGAAAAATGGCAAAATTATTGGGCGGAAAATCATACGTTTAAAACAGGAACAGACGATGATAAACCAAATTTTTATGCGTTGGATATGTTCCCTTACCCGTCTGGAGCTGGTCTTCACGTAGGACACCCAGAAGGCTATACGGCGACTGATATTCTTAGCCGCTCAAACGTGCTCAAAGGCTACAACGTTCTTCACCCAATGGGCTGGGATGCTTTCGGACTTCCTGCCGAGCAATACGCAATGGATACAGGTAATGACCCTGCTGAATTCACGGCGGAAAATATTGCCAACTTCAAACGCCAAATCAATGCACTGGGTTTCTCTTATGACTGGGATCGTGAAGTGAACACAACGGATCCTAACTACTACAAATGGACTCAGTGGATTTTCACAAAATTATATGAAAAAGGGTTGGCATACGAAGCTGAAGTGCCAGTTAACTGGGTTGAAGAACTAGGTACAGCCATCGCTAACGAAGAAGTGCTTCCTGACGGAACATCTGAACGTGGTGGTTACCCAGTTGTTCGTAAACCAATGCGCCAATGGATGCTGAAAATCACAGCTTATGCTGAACGTCTGCTCGAAGATTTAGAAGACCTTGATTGGCCAGAGTCTATCAAGGACATGCAGCGTAACTGGATTGGTAAAATCAACTGGTGCCAATGTTACCTTTAAAATTAAGGATACTGATAAAGATTTCACCGTATTTACAACTCGTCCAGATACATTATTTGGTGCGACTTACGCTGTTTTAGCACCTGAGCACCCACTTGTTGAAGCTATTACAACACCAGAACAAGCGCAAGCAGTTGCTGACTACTAAACACCAAGCAAGCCTTAAATCTGACCTTGCTCGTACAGACCTTGCTAAAGAAAAAACAGGTGTTTGGACTGGTAGCTATGCCATTAACCCAGTAAATGGTAAAGAAATGCCAATCTGGATTGCAGACTATGTTCTTATAAGCTACGGTACTGGTGCTATCATGGCGGTTCCTGCTCACGATACACGTGACTGGGAATTCGCAAAACAATTCGATTTGGAAATCATTCCAGTTCTTGAAGGCGGAAATGTTGAGGAAGGAGCTTTCACAGAAGACGGTCTTCACATCAACTCTGGTTTCCTAGATGGACTTGATAAAGCGCAAGCTATTGACAAAATGGTTGAATGGCTTGAAGCAGAAGGCGTTGGTAACAAGAAAGTGACTTACCGCTTGCGTGACTGGCTCTTCTCACGTCAACGTTATTGGGGTGAACCAATCCCAATCATCCATTGGGAAGACGGCACAACAACAGCTGTTCCAGAAGAGCAATTGCCGCTTGTATTGCCAGTAACCAAAGACATCAAACCTTCAGGTACAGGTGAAAGCCCACTTGCTAACTTGACCGATTGGCTGGAAGTGACGCGTGAAGATGGGATGAAAGGTCGCCGTGAAACAAACACAATGCCACAATGGGCAGGCTCTAGCTGGTATTATCTTCGCTATATCGACCCACACAACGATGAAAAATTAGCTGATGAAGAATTACTCAAGGCTTGGCTGCCGGTTGACATTTACATTGGTGGTGCAGAACATGCAGTGCTTCACCTTCTTTATGCTCGTTTCTGGCACAAATTCCTTTATGATTTAGGTGTTGTTCCAACCAAAGAACCATTCCAAAGACTCTTTAACCAAGGGATGATTTTAGGAACAAGCTACCGCGATCACCGTGGTGCACTTGTGGCAACTGATAAAGTTGAAAAACGTGATGGTTCATTCTTCCACATTGAAACTGGTGAAGAACTTGAACAAGCACCAGCGAAAATGTCTAAATCACTAAAAAACGTTGTGAACCCTGACGATGTGGTTGAACGTTATGGTGCAGACACACTTCGAGTGTACGAAATGTTCATGGGACCACTTGATGCCTCAATCGCATGGTCTGAAGAAGGTCTTGAAGGCTCACGTAAATTCCTCGACCGCGTCTATCGCTTGTTGACAACAAAAGAAATTGTTGCAGAAAACAGTGGCGCACTTGATAAAGTCTACAACCAGACAGTCAAGGCAGTGACCGAGCAGCTTGAGGAACTCAAGTTTAACACAGCCATTGCTCAATTGATGGTATTCGTCAACGCTGCCAATAAAGAAGACAAACTCTTTGTTGGCTACGCTAAAGGCTTTGTACAATTGTTAGCACCATTTGCACCACACCTTTCTGAAGAATTGTGGCAAACATTGACACAATCAGGTGAATCAATTTCATACGTTCCTTGGCCAACATGGGATGAAGCAAAACTCGTTGAAGATGAGGTTGAAATTGTCGTGCAAATCAAGGGGAAGGTTCGTGCGAAACTTGTGGTCGCAAAAGACTCAAGCCGTGAAGAGCTTGAAAAGCTTGCCCTTACCAATGAAAAATCCAGTCTGAAAATCGCTGAAAAACAAGTGGTTAAGGTGATTGTAGTCCCTAACAAACTTGTTAATATTGTTGTCAAGTAATAGGTTCTGTTAGCCTTATCTGCAACCTTCAATAACGTTTTCAAGCTGTTGGAGCCACCTAAATTGGTGAATATTGTTTGCGAAATAAAAAGAAAAATGAGGATTCTGATAACATTTGGAATCCTTTTTGCTACCCTCTAAAAATTTAATTCACTTTTTTCATTTTCCTCTTGACATGGAACTCGTTCCAGATTGTACAATGAAGTCAAGCTAGCAAAGAAATAAGATTTGAACTCGAGTGGAGCGCAAATCCATAAAGAAAAAGGAGAAAAATCATGCAAACAAGAACGATTAAACGTATTTTTACTGATATGGATGGGGCGCTTTTTAAATTCAAAGGGGCAAGTTTCCGAAAAGGAATGCCAGACGCATTCGCAGAGCAGCTATTCCGATTACGCTGGTCTCTACGCGTGCGCCAATGGAGATGCGTGAGGCTATTGAATTGTTGGGTTTGCAAGGTCCGCAAGTGGGCTTTAATGGTGGTTTGATTTATGAGGTTGTCAATCATCAAATTAGTCCGCTGCACATCAAGATTATTTTCAAGCAGACCGCGGCAACGATTTTACAGGCTGTGCGGTAGCATTTTCCACAGGTCAGTCTCAGTTATTATGACTTGAATCATTGGTATTGTGATACAGTAGATGAAGGAATTCGTTACGAATACGACTTGACTCATCAGGCACCGACTCAAGTTCATGATGAAGATTGTTTTCTTTCAGCTTGTGATAATCTGTTTAAAATCATGATGATTAGCTTTGAAGAGGAAGAAATGCAAGATTTGCAGACTTATCTGAATAGTCTAGGACTAACTAGTGTTACAATTCTGCGTTCTGGTCGGTTTTATTTAGAAATCACTAGCAAAGAAGCTCGAAAATCATCAGGGATTGATTACATTAGTCGGAAAGAAAATCTAAAAAAAGAAGAAACAGCTGCCTTTGGTGACGGTCACAATGACATTCCGATGCTAGAAATGGTTGGTTTTCCGATTGTCATGGCCAATGCCTTTAAGGATGTGAAGGCACATGCTTTTAAAATTACCAAGAGTAACGATGAGGACGGAGTTGGTTACGGAATTCAGAGGTATCTCGTCAGTTAAGTGTTGAAAATCAGAAAGGAACTCAATGACCAATATTCGAGAAATAGCGGAGTTGAGTGGCTATTCGGTGTCTAGTGTATCGCACGTGCTCAACAATCCCCCATATGTGTCAGACGAGGCACGGGAGAAAATCCTGCAAATTGTCAGAGAACTGGACTATACTCCAAATCTAGTCGCAAAAAGAACTGAGTTTTGGGCAACACTTATAAAGTGGGTGTAGTCATTCCTCATGTGCGTCACACTTATTTTACCAAGCTCATCAACGGTATGTTGGATCAAGCGCAGAGAAGTGCCTATAATTTGCTGCTTTTGCCGTCTCAGTATGACAAAGAACTAGAGCTTCAGTACCTGGAACAATTGCGAGGTCAGGCTTTTGATCATTTGATTTTCACCCCACGAAGTATAGATTTGGAAACCATTGCTTCTATGCTAAGTACGGAAATATTGTCTGCTTAGAAAAAGGTAAACCAGTAGTGTCTATATGGATCGCAAACCAGCTTGTAGAGAAGCTTTTCGCTGGTTGAAAGAACTGGGTTATCAACATTTAGCCCTTATTTTCACTCGTAAAGACAAGCGCAGTTCTACCTATCGGATTATGATGAGGTCTATGGATTGGAGCATACTCCAGTGATTCTCGAAGGTGTTGCTATAGAAGAGGATGCTTATCAGAAAGCTCCTGAACTTTGGCAACACCTAGAGATTGACTGTATTTTTTTAAGTGGAGATGACATGGCAGCAGGCTTTATGCAGGCTTATGAAGAAGCTGGAAAACAGCTCCCCTTCATCATGGGGCAAGAAAACATGCTGGCTGGACGGCTCTTGGTCTCTCTACCATAGATAACAAATCCTATCAGCTGGGTTAGGAAAGTTTCAAGCAGATTTTTATCTGAAGAGAAAAACCATTGTGCTCAAATCAGAGTTTATCCAGCGATAAGAGACTTGTTGTTTTTCAAATTAGCTACTTATTTAATAAAGAAGAGTTTGGGGACAAAAAGATTTCAATTTTAAAAATCTTAATTATTAAGCCCTTCAAATCTATAATTAAATGAAAAAGCGAACAAAGCAGAATTCTGATTACCAGAAAAACTAGTTTTGTTCGCTTTTTTTATATTTGAGGTCGGACTTTTGTCCCAGCCTCTTTTTTACTGAAATTTTTCTAAACAGAAAATATTGACAAGAAAAAGTAGACAGCGTGTACTTTTTGAGGGATGAAACGAAAATACGGCAGAGTTAAAAAGAAGAGACTGATCCAGACGGGGATTAAAGAGATTGAGAAACATGGTATCGACCAGCTATCACTGAGGACTGTCGCTAAATCCTGCGGTGTTACTCAGGGCACTCCTTACCGGCATTTTGAAAGTAAAGAAAACTATTTAAAAGGTCGTTTTAAAGCGCCTCTTCTGCTTTTTCTCAACCAAGAGATCCAGATCGATTGGAAGGCTTATACACGAAATCAACTGGCCCAAATGGGATTTAACTTCATCATCTTTGCGAAGGATTACCCCTATTTCTTTGAAGTCCTCTTTATTAAATTTCCTTTTAAGTATATGAAAGTCACTCAGGATACTATTTCGCTAGATTCTGATTTGCCAGGATTCGCTGCATTATGGATTGTTTTAGAGCTTCATAAGGAGGAAGGTTTTCACCAGCAGCGAAGCTGAAACACTGTTTCACTTTTGGAGTTTTTATTTCAGGTCTTGCTGTTTTGGCGAACAGTCCCATTGGACGTGACCTTGACAACAAAAGCCATCCAGACTAACATTAAGCATATGCTTGATGTCTATATAAAAGGAGAACGGTCATGAAAATCTTAATTGTTTTTACTCATCCAAACCCTCAAGGTTTTAACGTTGCTATTCTAAAGCGAGTCCAAATCAATCTTTCTGAAGCGCATTCTTGAGAAAATCTAAAATAACTTCAGAAAACAGTCAGTGTTTTCGATAACTGCAAAACTGCTAAATGATAGCTACAAAAGGAGGTTTATCATGGCAAAAAAACAATTATTCTTTATTTTTCAAAAACAGGCACTACTGAAAAAGTAGCAGAAGTCATTGCTAGTAAATTAGGGTGCTGATGTCTACCAAATCGTAGAAGCTGTTCCTTATATGAATGCCGACTTGAATTGGAATAATCCAACAAGTCGCGCTAATATCGAACAAGGCGATGAAAGTGCTCGCCTTGCCTATAAAGAACGAGCTACCTGACTTGACATCGTATGACCAAGTCATTATTAGCCATCCAATTTGGTGGGGATGGCCGCCACGTATTATTCAGACAGTAATGGAAAATCTGAATTTAGCTGGCAAACGGGTTGCAACTTTTACAACTTCTGGTGGCTCTACTTATAGTGAAGCTCAAGCGGTCATTGATCAAATGGTGAAAAATAGCGCTCGAGGGCGTGTATTGTCTAACCAAACAGAAGCCACTAAATGGTTAGCGAGTATTGGATTTTTAAGTGGACGCTAAGTTGGCTGTTAAAAGCAACACATAAATAAAATAGAAAACACATTTAATCTCTGTCAAAAACAGAGATTTTTGTTTGAAAACCTTTACATTTTGTTGATAAATGTATATAATATCTACAGAAAACGTTTGCACTAGCCTAAAATATTTGTGCAACTAAAAATAAAGGAGTTTTCTTTTTTTATGAAGAAAGTTTATCGTTTACAATCTCGAACAGCTGAGAAGCGTCAGCATTTTGGAATCCGCAGATTAAAAGTAGGGGTAGCGTCTATTGCTATTTCTGCTAGTGTCTTTTTGGCGGGGAATGTCTTAGCGCAAGCAGAAGGAAGCAAATAGTGTCGAAAACACATCTATTGAAACGGTGCAACCAACATCACCAACAAGTGAGCGGTCTGATAAAGTAGAAGTGACGAATCATCAAGCAGTCGTTTCGGAAAAGTCGGAAAATCAAGGGCAAGCAACCAACTCGCTTTCGGCAACACCTAGTGTTGCCAATTCTTCGCGTACAGCTTCAACTGAGGGAAGCTCATCAGAAAAACTTGACTTGACTCAAGCTCGCTCCGTAAGAGAAAATACCCCAGCTCCAACGACGGATTCAAGTACGGAAGTTCAATCTACGGAGAAGGAAACTGCACAAGCAGCAGAAGAAAAACGGCAACGAAGCCTGTTGAGAAAGTTGTATCAGATGCGACACCAGCTAAAGAAGACAAAATTGAAGAGGCAGCATTCGTCTGCATTTTAAGACACTTCCAGTCGGAGAATTTAGCTAGTCTTGGCTTGTGGACCTGGGATGATGTGGAGACACCTTCCAGCCAAAAAGGCGGCTGGCCGACAGGAGCAACTAGCTTTTCAATGGCTAAAAAGGATGATTATGGCTATTATCTTGATGTCAAAATGGCACAAAAACGGAGTAAAATTAGTCTCTTAATCAATAATACAGCGGGTACAAATCTAACAGGGTGACAAGACGATTGAATTGCTCAGCCCGAATATGAACGAGGTCTGGTTTGACAAGGATTACAATCTTCATACCTATGAGCCTCTAAAAGAGGGCATGGTACGAATCAATTATTATCGGACAGACGGGAATTATGACAAGAAGTCTCTTTGGCTTTGGGGAGATGTGGAAAATCCTAGCAGAAATTGGCCTGACGGAGTGGATTTTCGAAAAACAAGCAAAGTATGGTCGCTATGTAGATGTTCCTTTAAAAGATGCTGCAAAAAGCAATTGGTTTTCTGCTTTTAGATGAAAGCAAATCAGGTGACGATGTGAAGATTCAACCCAGGATTATAATCTGACAAATTTGAAGAAAAACAGTCAAAATTTTTCCTCCGAGATGCAGATCCGAATATTTATACCAATCCGTATTTTGTCAATGATATCCGCATGACAGGTGCTCAGCATGTCAGCCTGACGGAGATTGAAGCAACTTTCTCAACCCTTGAAAATGCCAAAAAGGAAGATATTCTTAAGAATCTAAGAATTACAGACAAGGACAGTAAAGAAGTGGTTGAGAAAGACGTTGTGCTGATCCCAAAACAAAAGCAAAAATCATAGGAGACTTTGGACAAGCGCAAGCTCCTTATAAGGTAAAGTATGGCAACGACCAATTTAAAAACCAGCATGAATTGGCAGTTGAAGGACATTCTCTACAAATATGATGGTGAATTGGGTGCGCGTGTTAGCCAAAAAGGCACGAAAGTGGATGTTACCTTTCTGGTCACCAAGTGCGGATCAGGTAGATTTGGTTGTTTATGATAAAAATGATCAGAACAAAGTAGTTGGTAAGGTAGCGATGACAAAAGGAGAAGTAGGTACTTGGAAGACAACATTGACATCGCAAACAAATCTAGGAATTAGGGATTATCGCGGTTATTTCTATCATTGTGAAATTACGCGCGGTGATAAAAAGTACTGGCTTTGGATCCATATGCCAAATCTTTGGCAGCTTGGAACAGCGAAGATGCCGAAAAAGGTGAGTCTTACAAGATTGCAAAGGCAGTTTTTGTTGACCCAAGTGAGCTTGGTCCGAAAAATCTGACCTATGCGAACATTCCAGGGCTTCCAAGAGTCGGGAGGATGAGTTATCTACGAAGCGCATGTCCGTGATTTTACTTCTGACGCAGCCATTTCTAAGGATTTGAAGTCTCAATTTGGAAACATTCTCAGCTTTCGTTGAAAAATTGGACTATTTAAAAGAACTTGGGTTACTCATATTCAGTTGCTGCCGGTTTTAAGTTATTATTTTGTCAACGAATTGAAAAATGCCGAAAAGATTGGACAAGTATGCTTCAGCAATAGCAACTACAACTGGGGTTATGATCCACAAAACTACTTCTCGCTTGACGAGAGATGTATTCAACCAATCCGACAGATCCAGCTAAGCGCATTGAAGAATTTAAAAATCTTGTTCATGAAATTCACAAGCGCGGAATGGGTGTGATTATGGATGTGGTTTATAATCACACGGCAAAGACCTCTATTTTTGAAGATTTAGAGCCCAGATTACTATCACTTTATGGATGCAGACGGCACTCCTAGAACTAGTTTTGGTGGCGGACGTTTGGGAACGACGACTACATGAGTCGTCGTGTTTTTGGTGGATTCTATCAACTATTTGACGAGCGAATACAAAGTGGATGGCTTTCGTTTTGATATGATGGGAGATCACGATGCAGAATCCATTCAAAAAGCGTATGAGGAGGCTAAAAAGCTCAATCCAAATCTGGTGATGCTAGGTGAGGGGTGGAAGACTTACGCTGGAGATGCAAATAAACCAGTCCAACCAGCGGATCAATCTTGGATGAAATCTACCGATACAGTCGGTGTATTCTCAGATGATATTCGAAATACCTTGAAATCTGGTTATCCGAACGAAGGATCGCCTGCCTTTATCACAGGTGGAAAACGCAATGTCGAAGATGTTTTCAAAAACATCAAAGCACAACCAACGAATTTTGAAGCAGATGATCCGGGAGATGTGATTCAGTACATTGCTGCGCATGATAATTTGACCCTCTTTGATGTGATTGCTCAATCTATTAAAAAAGATCCAGCTATCGCAGCGAACAATCAAGAAATTCACCGTCGCCTGCGTTTGGGCAATCTAATGATCCTTACTTCTCAAGGGACGTCATTCCTTCACTCTGGACAAGAATACGGACGAACCAAGCAATTCCGTGACCCTGCTTATAAATATCCGGTTTCAGAAGACAAAGTACCAAATAAATCACACCTGCTGACCAATGCGGACGGCGCACCATTTGAATATCCTTACTTTATCCACGACTCTTATGATTCGAGCGATGCAGTCAATCATTTTGACTGGACGAAGGCAACAAACAGTGACAAATTCCCTGAAAATACGAAGAGCCGCGACTATGTGAAAGGGCTGATTGCTTTGCGGAAGTCAACAGATGCCTTTACACGCAAGACCAAAGCCGAAGTCGATCAAAATGATACTTTAATCACTCAGCCGGGTAAAGACGGGGTTGAAAAAGGAGGATACAGTTCTTGGCTACAAGTTGTGGCTTCAAATGGAGACATTTATGCTGTCTTTGTTAATGCGGATAACAAGGGCGGAAGTTTAACTTTGGCGAAGCCTACAAGCATTTGGCAAATGCTCAAGTCGTGGCGAGACGGTAGTACCGCAGGGGTAACGGCTATTTCAAATCTAGCTGGTGTGACCTTAGGAGCAGACGGGGTTACCTTAGCACCATGTAACAGCGACGATTTTACGCATTTCATAGCAAAACCAAATCAAGAAAAACCAAAAGAAGAACAAAATCAAACCAAAGCCTTCTACGCCGAAAAAGAGAGTCTGGTCAAACAACGACTCGTCAACGACAATCAAACTATCAGCCTAGTCAGACGGCAACAGCAAGTAGGAGCTGGAAAAGCAGATAAGACTTTACCGTCCACAGGGACGACAATTTCCACTGCTGGCGTGCTGGCAGGAATTGGTTTATTGTTATCTAGTGTATTTGCTCTTAAGAAAAGAAATAAAGATTGAAGGTTCTAGTGAGCTGTAGAGATTCAATATCCTTACAGCTCATTATTTTCTGATGAACTTGTTAACTGTCTTTTGCAAATCTATTTTTCTTCTACATTTGAGACAGATATCTTGGAAATATTTTTGTGAAAGCGCTATAATTTTTGATAGATTAATATTAGGAGGATTGGTTTTATGAAATCATCTAAAGCCACAATCACAATTTTCTCTGCTCTTGCTTCAGTTATTTTATTGACCAGCTGTGGAACGAAGACGACAGACAATAAGGCTGCCCAAAGTAACACATCTGACAGTAAAGTCACATGACTTATGACCAATTGCGATCAAGGGAAAACACCATGTCCACTCTTTGGTATCAAAAGTCAGATGAAGCTAAAGCGCTGTACCTGCAAGGTTATAATGTCGCAACGAATCGTTTGAAAGAATTGCTACAAAAACCGACAGATAAGCCTTACTCAATCGTTCTTGACTTAGATGAAACAGTATTAGACAACAGTCCTTATCAAGTTCAAAATGTCAAAGACGGTACGGCCTTTAATCCTAAAAATTGGGATGCATGGGTGAAAAAGGCTGCAGCTAAGGCGGTTCCTGGTGCCAAAGAATTTCTCCAATATGCACATCAAAACGGTGTTCAAATCTACTATGTTTCTGACCGTGATGCGAGCCAGGTAGATGCGACAATTAAGAATTTGGAAAAAGAAGGCATTTCCAGTACAAAGGAAAGACCATTTGATGTTCTTAGAAAAAGGTGTGAAATCAAAAGAAGGTCGCCGTCAGAAAGTACAAGAAACGACGAATTTGGTCATGCTTTTAGGTGATAACCTCGTTGACTTTGCGGATTTCTCAAAAACATCAGCAGAAGAACGTAGTAAGAAATTAGAAGAATTAAAGAACGAATTCGGTGAAAAGTTCATCATCTTCCCAAACCAATGTACGGTTCATGGGAAAGTACTGTTTATAACGGTAAAAATTAGATGCGAAAAGGCCAAACTGAAGAACGTCAAAAAGCATTAGAAGGATATAAAAATAAAAAGAAAACAGACTCAATGTCAACTGTAGTGGGTAATCTGTCCTACAGTGCGAGAGAGAATCAGATTAGTTCTCTCTTTTGATGTTCAAAGCGATGAGAATTTTCGTTTTAAAATTTTCAAAGTTCCGGAAACCCAAAGCTTAGCATTTGACGTCCTTGATGAGATGATTGGTTTATATTAAAAACAATGAGGATATTCATATCTATAATCGAAAATTCATTTGTTTTATGGTAAAATAGTTTCATTACAATACGAGGAAAAAGATGTCATCTACGTTTGAAATTTTAATGAATCAAATTGATATGCCACTTGATATGAGACAATCAAGTGCAGCTTTTTACCATGCAGAAATTGAGCAAGTTTTAGTGCTACCGTCAATCATGTTTTGGGAATTTCAGTTTTGCTTGGAGAAATTTTACCCATTGAGTTGTTTCAGAATTAAAAACGTTTAAATGAAGAATTTTCTAAGACGGGCAACCAAGCTATTTTTGAAATTAGGGCTGTCAATCAAGATTTTACAGAGGAGCTGTTGCAGGCTTATTACAAAGAGGCTTTTACAGAAGGACCTTGTGCCAGTCAAGGCTTTCGTAGTATGTACCAACAGCTACAGGTGCATGCTGAGGGCGATCAGCTCTGGATTGAGGGGCCATCCAGTATTGATACGGAGCATTTTCGGAAAACCCATTTGCCAAATTTAGCCAAGCAATTGGTGAAGTTTGGCTTTCCGCATTTTCACTGTCAGGTCAAAGCAAGTGACGCCTTAACTCAGCAACAAGTTGAGACTTTCCAAGCTGAAAAAGAAAAGATGTGCAAGCGCTATCGATGAAGCTCTCAGCTATCGAAGCGCTGCAACAAATGGCGCCACCACCAGCTGAGGAAAAACCAAGCTATTCTGATTTTTCAAGCACGAAAAAGCGGCTGCCCGACCAAAGCTGGACAAGGCAGAGATTACGCAGATGATTGACATCCAGACCGAGGAAAATCGCATTGTCTTTGAAGGTATGGTCTTTGATCTTGAGCAAAAGGTTACCCGCACCAGGGCGTGTGCTGATTAACTTTAAGATGACTGATTATACTTCAGCTTAGCGCTTTCAGAAATGGTTTAAAAACGAAGAAGAAGCCAAAAAGTTTGACATCATTAGGAAAAATTCTTGGTTGCGTGTGCGTGGAATATTGGAAATGAACAACTTCACGCATGACGCGACCATGAATGTTCAAGATGTGCAAGAAGTGACACATTATGAGCGGAAGACTTGATGCCAGAAGGTGAGAAGCGGATTGAATTTCACGCTCAACCAATATAAGTCAACCATGGATGCTCTGCCAGAAGTGGAGGAATTGATTGCGACAGCCGCTAAGTGGGGACGCAAGGCAGTTGCGATTACTGACCACGGCAATGTACAGAGCTTTCCGCATGGCTATAAAGCTGCTAAAAAAGCTGGTATTCAGCTGATTTACGGCATGGAAGCTAATATCGTGGAAGACCGAGTTCCTATTACCTATAACGAAGTGGATATGGAGCTCAAGGAAGCCACTTATGTTGTTTTTGACGTGGAAACTACCGGTTTGTCTGCTATTTACAATGACTTGATTCAGGTCGCGGCAAGTAAGATGTACAAGGAGATGTCATTGCCGAGTTTGACGAGTTTATCAATCCAGGTCATCCTTTGAGTGCCTTTACGACAGATTTGACGGGGATTACAGACGAGCATGTCAGAAATGCGAAGCCACTCGAGCAGGTCTTACAAGAATTTCAAGACTTCTGTCAAGATACGGTGCTCGTTGCCCACAATGCTACCTTTGATGTGGGATTTATGAATGTCAATTATGAACGGCATGGGTTGCCACAGATCACGCAACTAGTCATTGATACCTTGGGTTTGCCCGTAATCTCTACCCAGAATACAAGCGCTACGGTTTGGGACCATTGACTAGCGTTTTCAAGTATCGCTTGATCATCATCACATGGCTAATTATGACGCGGAAGCGACAGGGCGCCTGCTCTTTATTTTTCATTAACGATGCGGCGGAAAACGAGGTGTCACCAATCTTCAAAAGCTAAACTCAGATTTGGTGGATGAAACTCATAAAAAGCACGGGTCAAAGCATGCTCGATTTATGTAAAAATCAAACGGGTTTGAAGAACATTTTTAAATTAGTCAGTTTGTCTAATACAAAAGTATTTTTGAGGGCGTACCGCAGATTCCACGAACAGTTTTGGATGCGCACCGAGAGGCGATTTTAGGAACAGCCTGCTCGGAAGGAGAAGTGTTTGACGCGGTTGTTTCGCAAGGCGTTGATGCTGCAGTGGAAGTCGCAAAATACTACGATTTTATTGAAATCATGCCGCCAGCAATTTATGCACCGTTGATTGCTAAAAGAGCAGGTCAAGGATGTCGAAGAGCTCACACCATTATCAAAAATTTGATTGAAGTGGAAATCGATTAGAACAAACCTGTTCTTGCTACAGGTGATGTGCATTATATCGAGCCTGAAGAAGAAATTTATCGAGAAATTATCGTCCGCAGTCTAGGGCAAGGAGCGATGATTAACCGTACCATTGGACATGGCGAAAATGCTCAACCAGCTCCACTTCCAAAAGCGCATTTCCGCACAACCAATGAAATGCTGGATGAATTTGACTTCTTAGGTGAAGAATTAGCTAGACAGGTGGTTATTGACAATCCAAATCAATTGGCAGCAACCTTTGAATCAATTGAGGTGGTGAAAGGTGACCTCTATACGCCATTTATTGACAAATCAGAGGAAAAAGTCGCTGAAATGACTTATGCTAAGGCCTTTGAAAATTTATGGAAATCGCTACCGGATATTGTAGACCGACGAATTGAGCGGGAATTAACCTCCATTTTAGGAATGGATTTGCCGTGATTTATTTGGCTTCATAAATGCTAGTGCAGCGTTCAAATGAACGTGGCTATCTGGTGGGGTCACGTGGTTCGGTCGGCTCTAGCTTTGTGGCGACTATGATTGGAATTACAGAGGTAAACCCTTTATCTCCTCACTATGTTTGTGGCAAATGCCAGTATTCAGAATTTATTACGGACGGTTCTTACGGTTCAGGCTTTGATATGCCAGATAAAGATTGTCCGCATTGTGGACATAAGTTGAGTAAAAATGGACAGGATATTCCTTTTGAAACCTTCCTTGGTTTCGATGGTGACAAAGTGCCTGATATTGACTTGAACTTTTCTGGTGAAGATCAACCCAGTGCCCACTTGGATGTCCGAGATATTTTTGGTGAGGAATATGCCTTTCGTGCTGGGACTGTTGGTACAGTCGCTGCTAAAACAACTATGGCTTCGTGAAAAAGGGTATGAGCGGGATTCAATAAATTTTATCGTGATGCAGAAGTAGAACGATTGGCGCAAGGTGCGGCAGGTGTTAAACGGACGACTGGACAGCACCCAGGAGGAATTGTGGTTATTCCAAACTATATGGATGTCTATGATTTCACACCAGTTCAGTATCCAGCGGATGATTTGACAGCAGAATGGCAAACGACTCACTTTAATTTCCATGATATTGATGAAAATGTCCTAAAAGCTCGACGTTCTCGGTCATGATGATCCGACCATGATTCGGAAGTTGCAGGATTTATCAGGTATTGACCCTAATGATATTCCTATGGATGATAAGGAAGTTATGGCACTCTTTTCAGGAATAGATGTTCTGGGAGTGACACAAGAGCAAATAGGTACGGCAACTGGTATGCTAGGGGATTCTGAATTTGGAACCAATTTCGTGCAGGGGCATGGTGGATGAGACTCATCCAACAACCTTTGCGGAATTGCTTCAATTATCAGGATTATCTCATGGTACTGACGTATGGCTGGGCAATGCGCAAGATTTGATTAAGCAGGAATTGCGGACTTATCGACCGTTATCGGTTGTCGGGACGACATCATGGTCTATCTCATGCACAGGGACTTAGAACCAAAAATGGCTTTTTACCATTATGGAGCGTGTGCGGAAAGGTGCATGGTTGAAAATTTCTGACGAAGAGCGTAATGGTTATATTGCCGCTATGAAAAGAAAACAATGTCCCTGAATGGTATATTGAATCTTGTGGAAAAATCAAGTACATGTTTCCTAAAGCCCATGCAGCTGCCTACGTAATGATGGCTCTACGGGTAGCTTATTTCAAAGTACATCATCCGATTTATTACTATTGTGCTTACTTTTCTATCCGTGCCAAAGCCTTTGATATTAAAGTCATGAGTAGCGGATTAGATTCAGTTAAGCGCAAAATGAATGAAATCTCTGAAAAACGTAAAAATAATGAAGCGTCTAATGTAGAAATTGACCTGTATACAACCTTGGAAATCGTCAATGAAATGTTGGAGAGAGGGTTTAAATTTGGGAAACTCGATCTTTATAAGAGTGACGCGACAGAATTTCTGATTGACGGAGATATGTTGATTCTCCATTTTCTGCCATGGACGGTCTGGGTGACAACGTTGCAAATCAATTGGTTAAAAGCGCGTGCAGAAGGAGAATTTCTTTTCAAAAACGAATTGCGCAAGCGTGGCGGCTTGTCCACTACTCTAGTCGATAAAAATGGATGAAATGGGGATTCTAGACAATATGCCAGAAGACAATCAGCTCAGTCTCTTTGATGATTTATTCTAAGACCTCTTCTTTGATGAATGCGGGAAACTTTCATCAGAGGAGCTGCTATTAGACTAGAATTTTCGCTCGTTTGTTTTGCAAAATATGATTGATTTTTGCAGCTCTTTCATGATAAGGACTTCCTGCGAGCAGCTAGCTGTTTTTGAAAGGTTCTACTAAAAATATTCAAAGTAGAGTGAAATTTTACTACTTGTAAAGTTTTTACAAAATTTATAGATTACTGTTGTTCTTTGTAAGCTATTTACAAATAGAAAAGGATACGTTATGAAGTTAATGATTTCAGCTGAAGATAAAAAGCCTAAAGTTTTTCATTATTCACTAAATTTTTCTGGGAAAGTAGTACTTGCTTCGGTGGCGTTGGTCAGTTTGGCTGTATTAGTAAGTCGTGCCTATTCTTCCAAAAACAAAGAAAGGCTGCTGTTTGCATAAAATAGTGCAAAAAGTGAGAATAATGAAATAATCAGGAAGGATAACTAAATGATTGGAAGTATGTTTGTCGGCTTCATTATTGGTCTAATTCAGCAGCAATCACCAATCGTGGAGAACGAAATGGGCTGTATCGGCAAAAATCTTACTAGGTTGGTTTGGAGCCTGGCTTGGGCAAATGCTCTTTGGTAGCTGGGGACCTCATCTGTCAGATACAGCAATCATCCCTTCAGTGTTGGGAGCGATTATTCTTTTAGCTATTTTCTGGGAAAGAGGAAGCTGACTTCTAAAAATAGGAGTGAGACCGATACCTACGATTGCTAGTGCAGTCGCCCACAAAGGAATTAACATTTGAAAATGTTAATCTCAGTTTTCTTATTTCAAGGCTTCGTACAAAATGTTCTGTATAGTCTAGCCCCATAAAGGCGACTTAACTGTTTTCCTTACTGTTGAGGTAGTGAATGTAGAAAACGAAATTTTCATCAAAAAGTGCTCTTTAGCGAATGAAGATGAGACTTGTTTCACAGGTTTTTGTTTACCACCTCAAAACGGTGCTTTGTTTTGTGCGATAGCAGTTGCGTTAAAATTACTTGTCATCCTAAAGTCATGAGTCTGAGATAGATTCACGATAACTACAAAAAGAACAACCTTAATTTTCTGTTTATCAGAATGCCAAAGTTGTTCTTTTTAATTTGTATTATTGAGTTATAGTGCTTTTTATAAAGAAATTTTTAATCAGGAATGCTGTTTTAGAACAGAGATTCCTTTTTATTTATTATTCAATCACTAACATGCCTTCTTTGATTGCGAAAGGATCTTTTCATTGATGCGGTCATAGAACATAATGCCATTTGTATGGTCGATTTCGTGTTGCACTGACAATGGCATTGTATCCTTTTAGTTTGATACGGTGCTTTTCCCCTCTTTATCAAAATATTCAACGGTGACACGCGCATGGCGCACGACATAACTCAGGAACTTCACGGTCAACTGACAAGCAGCCCTCCCCTTCAGCGAGTGCGGCATCTTGAACAGAATGTGCCACTACTTTAGCGTTGTACATAACCGTTTGCAAAGCATAGGCTTCCTTTGGTGGATTGCCCTCTTTGTCTGGCAGGTTTGGCACCAATACAGCAATAATCCGCTTTTGACAGATCTAGCTGAGGTGCAGCTAGACCAACGCCACCCGAAGCCCCATTTTTCAGCAGTTGCAGGGGTCTTGTGAATTTCTCAAAAATTGGAGCATTTTTTCACCCAAGATAACTTCTTGCTCTGTAAGTGGAAAGGTGGCATCCTTGGCGACTGCCCGAAGCGTTGGATTCCCTTCACGAATGATGTCATTCATATCAATCAAGTGAGCTGGTTTTGTTAATTTTTCAATAACAGACATGTTTTCTCCTTCGTTCTAAAAATGGATTTCTATTCCAAATTAAATTCTTTGTATATGATAAATATAACACAAAAATAAAGGAGAAAAGAAAAGAAATCGGAATAGCGTGTAATGAATATGTGGAGAAAAACACGAAAAATAAATTAGTAAAAAATTAGTCTATTTTGCTTGATATCTAGTTGGATACTAAAATATTATTAGTAACAAAAATAAATTACTTTTTAGGGAGGGACAAAAATTGAAAATTCTACTATTTGAAAATACGGGATATGCTAACCAAAAAGTTTATACAGAAGCTTTTTCAAAGGATACGGTTTTATCTTTTGGGAGAAACAGATTTAAAAAGTTCAAAAAAATTAAAATTGACAGTTTTTCCTAAAACAAAAAGAAGCCATTTTAGTAGAAGTTTTAAGAACCTATCAATTTGACCAAATTTGGCTCTTTGTCAACTGTGAGTAGGGTTAATGAAAAGCTAAGATTGAGAGAGGACGAGATTCGTTCCTCTTTTTGATGTTCAAAGCGATGAGAATGCGTCTCTAAAGTTGTCAAAGTTCTAAATCCAAGCGTTGCGCTTGATGAGATTGATGAGTTGTTAGTTGCTTCCAGCTTGGCGTTGGAATAAGGTAGTTCAAGGCGTTGATAATCTTGTATCTGTCCTTCAGGAAAGTCCGAAAGACTGTCTGAAAAATTGGGTGAACATCAGAAATAACCTCCTCAATCAGATTGAAGAAAGGATCAGCTTGCTTTTCCTGAAAGTGAAAGAGCAGAAGCTGGTAAAGCTCATAGTGCTGTCGAAGTTGGTCTGAATAGTTGAGCAGTTTATGAAGAATCTCCTGATTGGTTAAATGAGTCTGAAAAGCTGGTCTGTAAAAACGCTTATGGCTAAGCTTGCGGCTATCCTGTTGAAGGAGCTTCCAGTAGCGTTTGAGGGTTCGGTATTCCTGAGATTTTTCGGTCAAATTGGTTCATGATTTGGATGCGGACGCGGTTCATAGTCCGGCAGAGGTGCTGGATAATGTGAAAACGATCCAGAACGATTTGGGCGTGCGGGAAAAGCTGCTTGACCAGCTGATAGTAAGGACTGAACATGTCCATGGTCATCACTTTGACCCTCCTACGAACCTGTCTAGGATAGCGTAGAAAATGAGTTCGAATGACCGCTTGGGTTCTGCCGTCCAGGATGGTCAGGACCTCATTGGTATTAAAATCCTGAGCGATAAAGCTCATCTTCCTTTTCTTGAAGCTGTACTCATCCCAGCTCATAATCTCTGGCAGTCTCTGCCAGTTGGTTTCAAATTTGAATTCCTTGAGCTTGCGAATGACGGTTGAAGTTGAGATGAGAGCCTGTGGGCAATATCAGTCATGGCTTGCTTCTCGACCAATAATTGAGCGATTTTTTGTTTGACTGTGGCGGCAATCTGGTGATTTTTCTGGACGAGGGAGGTTTCAGCGACAGCCATTTTTCCACAGTTCTTACAGCGAAAGCGACGCTTTTTGAGTCGGATAAGAGTTTTTGTATCCCGCTGTCTCGAGATAAGGGATTTTTAGAAGGTTTCTGGAAGTCGTATTTGGTCATCTGTCCCTTGCAAGCAGGGCATGGAGGGGCATCATAGTCAAGGCGGGCTATGATTTTCTTTGTGAGTACCGCCATCAAAAGATTGTCTATTTTTGATATTTTGGTCTTTAATTCCAAGAAGTTTTTGTGATAAAATCGAGTTGTTCCATATGAGTCTTTCTAATGAGTTGTTTAGACGCTTTTCATTATAGGTCATAGGGGACTTTTTTTCTACACAAAAATAACTCCATAATCTCTGCGGTGGTGTTACCCACTACAGAAATTATAGAGCCTATAAAGTTTTCCCTTAAGTTGATATAAAAACTAGCAACTTAGGAGGTGTTTGTTTTAACTTGTGGATTATCAGATTGCGTCTTTTCATAAAAAACTGTATGATAGGGATAGTGTGATTTTAGAAAGAAAATAAGATGAAAAAGATTCATGGAGAAAGCTAGTATTCTGGCTTTATCATTTGTGTTGACAACGGCATTTTCAATTTCCAGCGCTTTACCGGCAATGTCTCAGTTTTATAAAAATTATTCCTCTAGTCAGGTAGAGTTATTAGTCTCCTTGCCGTCTATTGGGATGTAGTCTTTATTACTTTTTAATAGTATTTTGGAGCGTTTTTATCTGAGCGGCAAATGATTATACTAGGACTATTGTTGTTTTCTATTTGTGGTCTCATCCCATTTTTCAATCAAGCTTATGGTCTCGTTTTTGCTTCGCGATTTGTTTTTGGTTTAGGTCTAGGGATGATGAACCCTCGAGCAATTGCGATTATTAGTGAGCGATTCCAAGGAGAGAGCGTGTGCAGATGTTGGGCTACCGTGGGTCAGCAGAAGTTGTTGGGATGGCTTTTGCTGACTTTGGCGGTCGGGCAACTCTCTTGCGTTTTGGTTGGACAACTACTTTTCTGGTTTATACAGTTGGCTTTATTATTTTAGCATTGTATCTTTTGTTTGTTCCTTATGAAAAAAGCAAAGTCGATAAACATAAGTATCTCAAGTCTGCTCAGAAAATGACCACAAAACAAGTGCGTTTAGCATATTGTTGGCTTTTATAGCTGGAATGATTGTGTGTACCAATGTCGCTATCAATTTACGTATTCCAAGTCTTGTCTTACAGAATAAAACGGGAAGTGCTGAAACAGCGAGCTTGATTCTCAGCTGTATGCAGCTTATCGGGATTCTAGCTGGTGTTAGCTTTGCTAGTCTAGTGAGTTTACTGAAAAATCAGCTTTATTGACAGTAATGGGAATTATTTTTGGTCTCAGTCAAGTGATGATTGGTTTTTCGAGCTACATTTGGTTTCTTAAGTTTAAGTGCTCTGTTGGCTGGTTTTTGCTTATAGCGTATCTCTAACAGCTGTATTTCATATTGTATCAGAGAAAATTCCTGCCCATTTAGTCAATCGTGCAACAGCGATTGTTGTCTTAGGGTTGCAGTAGTGGTGCTTCAGTATCAACATTCGTCCTATTCTTGATTGGAATCATTTCTTCTGTTCCAACCTTTATTTTTAGTGTACTAGGGGTTCTCATGATAGCAGTATCCATTTTAGCTTCTTTTGTCACTTATCAACAAAAATGAGGGAAAAAGATGCGATTAGATAAGTTTTTAGTAGAAATGGGCTTTGGCTCACGAACAGAAGTCAAACGCCTATTGAAAAGAAGCAAGTTTTGGTGAATGGAAAAATAGAAACATCTGCGAAAAATTCAAATAGATGAAAATCAGGATGAAATTTCGGTTAATAACCAAAGTTCTGATCTATAAAAGATTTGTCTATTATCTTTTGAATAAACCCAAAAGGTGTCATTTCTGCTACCGAAGATGATAAGCATCGAACGGTTTTTGGATTTGCTGGATGAAAAATGCACGCTAGAAAGAAGTCTTTCCAGTCGGACGGCTCGACATTGACACTCATGGTCTTTGTTATTAACCAATAATGGAGCTTTGGCACACGCTATGCTGTTCCCTAAAAAGCATGTAGCAAAAGTTTATCGTGCAAAGGTAGATGGATTATAACTGGAAAAAGATGTGGAACATTTTGAAGCAGGAATAGAACTCAAGGACTTTACCTGTCAGCCTGCAAAATTGACCATATTAGAAGTGAATGAAGAGCAACAAACTTCTCTGGTGGAGATTATAATTTCTGAAGGAAAATTTCACCAAGTGAAGCGAATGGTTCAGCATGTGGCAGTAACTGACTTGGAACGCCTTTCTATGGGACCATTAACTCTGGATAGAAAGTTGGAAATAGGAACGTTCCGTCGTTTGACAAAAGAAGAATTAGAAAAACTCACTATTTTTGGTGTAGAACTCTAAGCCGGAATGTCCCATTTGACAAAACCTTTTCTTCTTGGTAGAATAAGGATGTCGTTAAAGACAATAACTTCTTCTTGGTTGCTGGTCTGCCAAGCCTAACACTCGGATGAAGCGTAAAGAAAAGGAGAATATCATGGCAATCTCAAAAGAGAAAAAAAACGAAATCATTGCACAATATGCACGTCACGAAGGTGACACAGGTTCAGTTGAAGTACAAGTAGCTGTTCTTACTTGGGAAATTAACCACCTTAACGAACACATCAAGGTACACAAAAAAGACCACGCTACTTACCGTGGATTGATGAAAAATCGGTCGCCGTCGTAACCTTCTTACCTACTTGCGTAAGAACGACGTTAACCGTTACCGTGAATTGATCAACTCACTCGGACTTCGTCGTTAATTCAATTAAAAAGTCTCTCATGAAAAATGAGAGCTTTTTCTACCATTAGAAATAGAAATGTGTCAGAGTAAGCATATCCTTTGACTGTTGTAATAACTATTGATACAATGTATTTATAAAAAGTAATTACAAATGTAATTGAATAATAAAAGGAGAATGACCATGATTGAAATCACTTATTTGGATGCTAGTAAGCAAGAGAGGGTTATGACGTTTGAAAGCTATCAAGAATTTAAGCAATCTCAACAAGCCTGCTTGATCAACGTAGCAGATTATTATCCGGTTCAAAAGCTGCTTGTTAATGGACAAGAATTGGATTACCAAGGGACTTACGGTGATGTTTTCTTTTTATCTAATGAAGCAAGATTTAAATCAATACAAATAAAAAGTGAGGTAAAAATGATGACAAAAAGCTATTACTGATGCAACGTTTGAGGCAGAAACAAAGGACGAGTCTTGTTCTTATTGACTTTTGGGCAACTTGGTGCGGTCCTTGTCGCATGCAAGTTCCTATTTTTGGAACAGCTTTCTGCAGAAATTCCAGAAGATGAATTGAAAATTGTGAAGATAGACGTTGATGAAAAATCCAATAACTGCACGGCAATTTGGTATTCTGAGTATTCCGACTCTCTTATTTAAAAAGAACGGTCAAGTTGTGAAACAAGTCGCTGGGGTACATACAGCAGCGCAAATCAAAGCAAATTGTGGCAGAATTAGAATAAGCATAAAAATCCGCTTAGTTTTTAAGCGGATTTTTGAAAGTGCCTGAAAACTTTTAGTCACTAGGATACTTAAAAGAGATTCTTGAGGATTATAATAAAACTCAAAAATAAAGTATTGACTTATTTAAAATTAAGTGTATAATTATGTTTAACAAAAATTAAGCAATAATTTAATAAAAGGAAAATGGAGATACAATGAAACGAATATTGCAAAATAAACTGTTTATGGGAACTTTCATCTCGGATATGTTGTCTAATTTTGGAGATGTACTCTATTATTTGGCTTTAATGAATTATGTTTTTGCTATGCCAGAAGCAAAATTTGCAATCTCTTTAGTGACTTTATCTGAAAGTTTGCCTTTTTCTGACGATGATTTTCATGGGCATGTGGGGCGATCGTACTAAGAAGAAAGTAGATACGATTTTGGTGACGCTTCTGTTTCGGACAGGACTGTATCTGCTCATTGGTCTGGCTATGGGCTTTCAGCCAGCTTTATGGGTAGTGATTTTAGCTGTATTGGTTAATCTTTTATCTGATTTAGCTGGTCAATATGAAGATGCTTTGCATATACCACTCAGCCTTCGTATTATTCCATTTGGAAAGATCAGTGAAGCCATGTATGCCTTTCGTCAAGGAGCAAGCTCTATCCTAAAGATTCTCTTTCAGTCCAGCGGAGCAATTTTAGTTGGGCTGATGAGTTACCAATACCTCGCATTTTTTAATGCTGGAACTTTTGTAGTTAGTGCTTTGATAATGTTGATACTTCGTCCCAGTTTAAATAATCTGCTCAAAGATAATCCAATTCATTCTTCTGTTGAGAATCGTGAGGAGGAGAGACATTTTGTTAAAAATACATGGAATAGTTTGCAGCAATCTTATCAAACTATTCAGAGTATCTCCATCTTAAAGACTTCTATTTTTACCATTGCTGGTTTAAATGCTGTGTTTGCAGCGGAGAATGCGCTGCTCCTCCTAAATATGAAAGAAAATCTCAGTTTTGCATTTATCGATCCAGCCACAACTATAGCAACCGTTACAGTTGTAACTTTGATAGGAAATATTTTGGGGAGTGTTCTGGTAACGACCTTATTAAAAAAAGTAAGTATGGAGTTTTTGCTGAAGATTTCCGTATTCATGCCTCCTGCTCTCTTTATTGGTTTTTTTACTCCACAGTATTTATATTATTTTCTTGGTTAATTTTTGGCAATGGTTATTGTAGGCATTTTTCAACCGAAGATGAATACTTTTGTCATTTCGTCGCTTCCTGAGGAGCGTTTGGCGACAATCAGTGCGAGGGATGTGTGTTTTCCACATTGGGTTTAGTTCTTTGTCAAATGCTGGTAGCGGTTTTGGTAACGTTCTTGTCATCAGCCCAAATTGCTTTCTTATTTTTAATATATCATCAATTTTATTCTTTTATACACTGAAAAGTGCCCAGAAAAATGCTAAACAAGTGATGCAATAGCTTTCAAACAGTTTACTTGTTAGGGTGAATTTGATAAGATAACACTAAAGAAGGAGTAAAGATAATGGTGGAAGTACAGTATTCAGAACAAAGCAAGTGATTTAATAGAGCAGTTTTCTCTATCTACTCTGATACAGGATAGAGAGAGACTATCGAAAGTTTTAGTGGCAAAGAGCGTGAGCTTTTTAAAGAGATGTTTTTCCTGTAATGGAAGAGCTTCGCCTTTTGTTTCAACCTTATAAGGAAAAAATGGAAACCTATTATTTGACTGGTTATGGAATCACCTTTGTTGCAAAAGTTGCTATTTGGAGATGGTAGATAAGGGGCTGACGCCCAAGTCGGTTGAAGCGGTACATACCTACTGTTTACAGCTGAATGCCGAGGAGATACAAAATCAATTAAAAAATCTCTTAAACACAGGTCCTGAGCACATGGATAAAAAGTGGAGGTTTTTGGGATTATTTAGAAGCATCATCTATTAAATCAGAAACGAAGTGGTATTTCAGTCAATTTTATCGGAAGCCACTTGAAACTATGAAAGAGTTAATAGAATTGTCTCGGGAACTTATTCCGCTTTACCAGCCTTACTTGGAAAAAGTGCTGCTGAACGTAGAATTTATGCGGCATCCTTTTCATTGAAGGATACCATTACAGAGTCTGCTAGTCTGTCTCATTTTGATTGGAATTTTAAAGAAAATCAATTTATTAGGCTGTATGTTGTTAGCCCATGGATGGTTCAGTTTGCGTCTTACCTGAGTGAAACAGAACCGAAAGAGAGTCATTATTTTATCGTTTCTTGTCGCATTGATCAACTACTTAAAAGTGGAAAAAGAACTGGATATGGATACGTTTTGCCGCAGTTCTCAAGGTACTTAGTGATAGCACACGCTATAATGTTATGGTAGAATTAGCTAAACCGTATGCAAAGAGCAAACGGATTGCTGAAGAGTTAGATATTACTGGAGCAGCGGTTTCTTTTCATACTCAAAAGCTCATCAATGCAAAACTCCTGCTTTTTAACCGTGACCATAAAGATGTGAAATATGATGTAAATAAAAAGTTTACTTAGAAAATCATTGCTCAAGCTGACGAGTGACTTTGGCTTGGAGGAAAAAATGAAGATAAAGACCTTTGGATTAGTTACGGACGAAAAAATCCACTTAGAATTTCTAAGCGGATTTTTGAGTAGTTTCTGTTATTCTTCCAATTCTTCGCTATATGCAATAATCTGATCAACTGTGTCTGACAAGAATTGGATGGTATCGCGGAGTGGTTTATCAGTAGAGATATCCGCGCCGATGATACGAGCAGTCTCAAGTGGCGTTTTACTTCCACCAGATTTGAGGAAGGTGAGCCAATCTTGGGTTCCATTTTCATCGTTTTTAAATGGAGATAGCCAGCAGTCGAGATGACGAGACCTGCTGAATAGGTATAACTGTACAGTCCCATGTAATAGTGACTTTGGCGCATCCAAGTAAGTGCAGCATCGTCATCAATTTCCACCGCATCCCCCCAGAATTCGGTCAGAACTTCTTTCATAATACTGTTCAGTTTAGCAGCACCAAAGGTTTCGCCGGCTTCAATCAGATTGTAAACACGGCGTTGGAAAGCTGCTTCCAGAAGGTGAGTGATGAAGTTATGGAAGTAGGTGTCAGTTAGACGATGCGCAAAAGAGCAAAAAACGTTTTTGGCGCGGATTGTCAAATTGATGCTCTAAATAGTCGCTAAGCAGCAGCTCATTAAAGGTAGAAGGAGCTTCTACATAATAAGTTGACATGTGGGTATTAAAGTAGCTTTGGCTGTTGTCTGAGAAGATAAATTGACCAGAGTGACCAATTTCATGAATCAGAGTATATACATCACTCATACGACCCGTCCAGCTCATGAGCACATAAAGGGTGCACGATAAGGGTCAGTTGCATAGCCTCCGGAGTCCTTACCGGCATTAGCTGCAAAAATCCACCCAGCGCTCTTTTTGGTAGTGGCAATTTCGCGTGTATATTCTTCTCCGAGTGGAGCAACGGTTTCATCACTAAGTCATAAGCGTCCTCAATAGTGACATCAGGGATTGAGTGCGCTATCCAAGTCAATTTCAATCCGCAAAGGTCATTTTTCAAGATCATTGATTTTTAGCCACGTGTTTGAGGAACTTTTTGTGCAACAGGTGCAAATTCAGTCATGATGAGGTCAATCTGCCGGGTCAAACATAGAACGATCTACCTCTTGCTCAGCCAAAAGATAGTCAAAGACAGAGTCATACCCTCGCATATCAGCAATCAGTTTTTCCAGATTTTGCTTGAGCCAGATAAGCTGCAGCAGCAGTATGCTGATGTTTACGAAGTCCAGCTGAGAAAGAACGGAAAGACTTTTCGCGTACATCGGCGTTTTCGTGATTTTTGGTAAAAATTTTCATAGCTGATAAAGCTATTCTTATAGACTTTTCCGTCTACTTCAAAAATCCTCCATGGCAAAAATCACCTGCTCGCATTTTATGGTGTAAATGTCTTGTGGACTGTAAAAACTTCACTGAGATTTGTCAGAGCCTTTTCGACATCGGAACCTAAATAGTGAGCTTTTTGAATTTTTGCTTGACGAATTGCAGCAGTCAAATGCGGTAGTTGTCCGAGACGGTCGAGTACTTTTTCATCGGCATTCACCAGAGCTGCGTCAAAGAAACTAAGCGCAACGCTGGCTTCTGTTTCCAAAAATCTGTACCTGCTTGTGCAATCTGTGCAAAGCTTTCATCACCGTAATCCGTCGTTTGTGGCATAAAGCTGTAGTTGCCGATATGACTTCTTTGAATATAGATTTGCTCCAATTCAGCAAAGGCTTTTTCAAAATCCTCAAAAGTATGGAGGTTGTCCTTATAATCCGTATGAACTGGTTAATGTCTTCACGAGTTTTTTCAATCGCCCTCAGGAAATCTTCACGGTCTTGATAGAGAGCTGTTAAGTCCCATAGTTCCTTTTTCTGGAAACTCAGAACGTTGTTTTTGTTCAACCATATTTATTCTCCTTGTTACTAACTTTCTTTCTAGTATAGCAAAAAAATAAGAATAATAGATAACATTTCAAAAATTCTTGTTAAAAAGCTATTTTAAGGCTTTTTTTCTTTTGGTGTAAAATATGATAAAAATAAAGTTTATACGTGCTTGATACAAAGATGAGGATTTAAAAGGCTTATTAGGGACAATCTCGTTTATTTCAAAAGTATAGCAGATGAACATTGTGAGCGTTTAACGAGATTTTGCGATAGAACTTTGTTAAATCTGTATTATTTGGCAAGAGGCTTTTGACTTAGCAAGGCATTTAGCGATTAGCGTAAAACTTATTAGGTACTAAGTACCAATCAATTTTAATGCTTTGTATCTTGATCTTTGTAGGCAAGACGTATAAAAAAATTAGAAATTGAGCATAAGCTCAACGAGGGATATATATGACAAAGCAAGTATTTAAAACTACTTTTGCTGGTAAAGACTTGGTAGTTGAAACAGGTCAAGTGGCAAAACAGGCAAAGCGGCAGCGTAGTGGTGCGCTATGGTGAAAAGCACTGTTTTGACAGCAGCCGTCATGTCAAAGAAAATGGCGACTGGTGATTTCTTCCCACTTCAAGTCAATTGATGAAAAAAGATGTATGCAGCTAGGAAATACCCTGGTGGATTTAACAAGCGTGAAGGTCGTCCTTCAACGGATGCGACTTTGACAGCTCGCTTAATCGACCGTCCGATTCGTCCGATGTTTGCGGACGGTTTCCGCAATGAAGTGCAGGTTATCAATACGGTTCTTTCTTATGATGCAGATGCTTTCAGCACCTATGGCAGCCATGTTTGGTTCATCTCTTGCTTTATCAATCTCAGACATTCCTTTTAACGGTCCAATTGCTGGTGTGCGGGTCGGCTATATCAATGGAGAGTGGTTATCAATCAAGTCAAAGAGCAAAAAGCTTCTTTACTGGGAATTAACTGTTGCAGGAACCAAAAGCAATTAACATGGTTGAGTCTGGTGCAAAGAATTGTCAGAAGAGCTGATGCTGAGGCCCTTCTGAAAGGTCACAAGCAGTTAAGAAATTGATTGCTTTCAAGAAGAAATCGTGGCATCAGTTGGAAAAAGAAAAAGCGAAGTTGAGCTTCTTCGTGGATGAAGAATTGCAAACAGAAATTGTAGCAGGCTATAACGCTGATCTTCAAAAAGCCGTTCAGGTAGAAGAAAAATTAGCTCGTGAAGCCGCAACGCAAGCAGTCAAAGACGAAGTAATAGCCCTTTACGAAGAAAAATATGCTGAGCATGAAGAATTTGACCGTATCATGCGTGATGTGGCTGAAATTTTAGAGCAAATGGAACATGCAGAAGTACGGCGTTTTAATTACTGAGGACAAGATTCGTCCAGATGGTCGTAAGGTGAGATGAAATTCGTCCACTAGATGCTGAAATTGACTATCTGCCGCGCGTGCATGGCTCTGGTCTCTTTACTCGTGGGCAAACGCAGGCTTTATCTGTCTTGACCTTGGCACCGATGGGCGAAACACAAATCGTTGATGGCTTGGATCCAGAATACAAGAAACGCTTTATGCATCATTATAACTTCCCGCAATATTCCGTAGGAGAAACGGGACGTTATGGCGCACCTGGTCGTCGGGAAATCGGTCATGGAGCCCTCGGCGAACGTGCAGCCGCAAGTTCTCCCTAGTCTAAGGATTTCCCTTATGCAATCCGTTTGGTAGCAGAAGTTCTTGAGTCAAATGGTTCATCTTCACAAGCCTCGATTTGTGCTGGGACACTTGCTCTCATGGCCGGTGGGGTACCCATTAAAGCACCTGTAGCCGGAATCGCTATGGGGCTCATTTCAGATGGTAGCAACTACTGATTTTTAACAGATATTCAAGGCTAGAAGATCATTTTCCGGAGATATGGATTTCAAGGTGGCTGGTACACGTGAAGGATTACTGCTCTTCAAATGGATATCAAAGATTGGAAGGAATTACTGCTGAAATCCTGCGAGAAGCGCTTGCACAGGCGAGCTCGTTTTGAAATTTTGGATTTGATTGAGCATATAATTCCAGCTCCTCGTCCAGAACTCGCTCCAACCGCTCCAAAAATTGATACGATCAAGATTGATGTTGATAAAAATTAAGATTGTCATCGGTAAAGGCGGTGAAACCATCGACAAGATCATTGCAGAAACAGGTGTCAAGATTGACATTGACGAAGAAGGAAATGTTTCTATTTACTCTAGCGATCAAGATGCGATTAACCGTGCCAAAGAAATCATTGCAGCTCTTGTGCGTGAAGCAAAAAGTAGATGAAGTTTACCATGCAAAAAGTTGTTCGGATTGAGAAATTCGGTGCTTTTTGTCAATCTCTGACAAGACAGATGCCTTGGTGCACATCTCAGAAATGGCTTGGACGCTACCAATAAGGTTGAAGATTTGGTACAACTTGGTGATGAAGTGGATGTCAAAGTCATTAAGATTGATGAAAAAGGTCGTGTGGATGCTTCTATGAAAGCATTGCTTCCACGTCCTCCTAAAGAAGAGAAAGCAAAGAAACATCATCATAAAACGCATAAAGAGCATAAAGCTGTTCAAGAAGAAAAAGGCGCAAGACTAGACAGGTTGCTAAGTGTTTGCCTTCAGTCTAAAAGCTAGAAAGGAGTCATCATGGGTTGGTGGAAAGAGACGATAGATATTGTGAAAGAAAATGATCCGGCAGCTCGCTCTCACTTGAGGTGCTGTTGACTTATCCTGGGATTAAGGCTTTGGCTGCTCACCGACTTTCTCACTTTCTATGGAATCATGGATGTAAACTTTTAGCTCGGATGCATAGCCAATTTTTGCGCTTTTGGACTCAGATTGAGATCCATCCAGGGACAGGTGCTTCAGGTGTCTTTATTGATCACTGGGAGTGGTTTGAGTGATTGGTGAGACAGCCATTGTGAAAAAGAGTGATGCTCTATCATGGTGTCACTCTTGGAGGCACAGGGAAAGATTGTGGGAAACGTCATCCGACAGTTCGTCAAGGTGCGCTTATTTCCAGCTCATGCGCAGCTAATTGGTCCGATTGAAATTGGTGAAAATGCCAAAAGTCGGAGCGGGTGCAGTGAGTGGTAGCAGATGTACCAAGTGATGTGACAGTGGTTGGTATACCGGCTAAAATCGTCCGTGTGCATGGTCAAAAAGATACTCCAACTATCAAGAATTTAGAAGAAATCCCATGAAGAAAGTTATTATTCGTCTAAGTTGTAGATACTATTCTCAAAAATAGCACTTGAACCAAAAGTTAGTTTCCACTTAACAGAAAGAATGAAGTTAGAATATGATCAAAAATCTGTGATACTATGACTCGCAGCCTACGTGAATTTGTGCCCATTGAGGGGCGGACAAAGGTTCCGCATGTGTCTGCGGTCCGACTGTTTATAACTATATCCATGTCGGTATGCCCGCTCAACAGTAGCTTTTGACACGATTCGTCGCTATTTTTGAGTATCGAGGCTTTGAGGTCAATTATATTTCCAATTTTACAGATGTAGATGATAAGATTATCAATCGAGCCAGGAAGAAGGCATCACACCAAAAGAAGTGGCTGACAAGTACATTGTTGCTTTCGAGAAGATGTGACGGCGCTGGGGGTTCAACCAGCGACCCAGCACCCGCGCGTAGTGGATTATAGTGACGGACATCATTGATTTTGTACAGGTCTTGGTGGACAAAGGTTTGCCTATGAGTCAGAGGGGATGTTTACTTTCGGGTTTGAAAAGTCCTCTAATTACGCTAAGTTAGTAATAAAACCCTAGCTGAACTTAGAGTTTGGAGCTTCTGGTCGGACAGATGAAGAAACTGCCCGCAAGGAAAAATCCAGTGGACTTTGCTCTTTGGAAGGCTGTTAAACCGGTGAAATCTTCTGGGACAGCCCTTGGGGGCCTGGTCGTCCAGGCTGGCATATTGAATGTTCCGTCATGGCGACAGAAATTCTGGGAGATACGATTGATATTCACGGTGGCGGAGCTGATTTAGAATTTCCGCACCATACCAATGAAATCGCTCAATCAGAAGCTAAAAACTGGAAAGACTTTTTGCCAACTACTGGATGCACAATGAGCTTTGTCAATATTGATGATGTCAAGATGTCTAAAGTCTCTGGGGAATTTCATTACCGTTCACGATGCCCTTAAAACCATTGATGGGCAGGTACTGCGTTTCTTCTTTGCAACCCAACACTACCGCAAGCCTATCAATTTCACAGAAAAAGCCATCCACGATGCGGAAGTGAATCTGAAATATCTGAAAAATACCTACGAGCAACCCTTTACGGGAAGGTCGATCTGACACAGTGCAGGCTTTTTCTGGATAAATTCACCGCTGCTATGGACGAAGATTTTAACGCGGCCAATGGGATTACAGTCGTTTTTGAAATGGCTGAGTGGATCAATTCTGGTCATTACAGTCAAGAGTAAAAACAGCTTTTTGCTGAGCTTCTGCAAGTTTTTGGTATTGTCTTTACAGCAGAAGTACTGGATGCGGATATTGAAGCATTGATTGAGGAGCGCCAAATAGCGCGTGCTGCCAGGACTTTGCAACAGCTGATAAAATCCGTGATGAATTGGCAGCTAAAGGGATCAAGCTTTTTAGATACCAAGGACGGGTGAGGTGGATCCGTGATTGATGTCAATCTTATAAATGGTATTGCCTTGGCTTTTTGAAGGCGATGCTATCTACTCAACTTATATCCGTCGTCACTTGATTTTCCAAGGCTTGACAAAACCGAACCAACTTCACAGAGAAGCAACCAAGTATGTGTCAGCTCGCGCGCAAGCTAACCTCATTTCGCAAATGTTGGAAGAAAAAATTCTGACAGAAAAGGAAGAAGATATTTACAAGCGCGGACGCAATGCCAATAGCCATACAAAAGCTAAAAACGCAGATATTGTAACTTATCGCATGTCGACAGGGTTTTGAAGCCGTTCGGGATATTTACCATGACCGATCAAATCAAGCGTTTAGAAGAGCTGATTGATTGGTGTATTGTGAGAGTGGAGGGCGCACATCATGACAAAAACTGATCTTTTAGAATGGTTCCCTCAAGGGAGGCTTCAATCCAATCCAAATGCAAAAGAGATGAAGTGGCAATTCCCATTTCAAGTAATCAATGGTTGTTATTAAAAAGCAGTCTGACAGAGCGAGGCAAGAACTTATTTCTTTACTGACTGGGAAAGACTCTGCATTTGATGGTGGACCTTGGTACGATTATTTGCTTCACAACCGAGGCAAAATGCCACAAAATGTTCAAAAAGTACAGTTTGTTCATTGTCATTTATTCCATTATGAAAATGAAACGATTGGGTCTTGGTTGGAAATGATGCGAACCATACTGCCCAATAGAATAGCAGATTTTCAGCTATCCTATCAGGATTACATCTTTGTGCTGGATCAAACGCAGTTAGTCCTGTAAAAGATGTTCTCCAGTGATGCTTTATCGGCTATCGAATATGACTTTAGCTTAACTCTGACGATTCAAATCAGGGCAAAGTTGGCCTCTAATTTTTAAAGAAAGTTATTCAGAACTTTTTCAAGCGGAACATGCTCTTTTTCGTCAAATGGTGGGAGCAGGTTCAACATTCCAATGTGCATTCTTTTCCCAACTCTTTTTGTGGGGATTGGTCAAAAGTTTCATATTGCCAATTTTAACGAAAGACTTCATCAATTGATTGAAAGTCAGGATCAGCTCGTTGATATTATTGCAGCTTTGTGGGAAAATACGGCAGTTGTGACAAAAGCTGCTCATGCATTGTATATTCATCGGAACACTTTACAGTATCACATCGATAAATGGGAAGAACTGACGGGTTTACAGCTAAAAGACCTGACAGATTTGACCCTGTGTTACCATATTGTCATCAATGATTTAGTGTAATGTTTTGTGCATCCTGCAAAAACATTTTTATTTTGTTCACTTTGCCATGGGATAATGAAACGTTTTCATATAATAAAAAGTATAACAACAAAGGAGTTCCATCTTATGGTAGAATTAAATTTAAAAATATTTCAAAAATATCCAAACAGCGAACACTACTCGTAGAGAGATTTCAACGAATATTAAAGATAAAGAATTTATCAGTTTTTCGTAGGACCTTCAGGCTGTGGGAATCCACTACACTTCATTATGATTGCTGGTCTTGAAGATATTACAGAAGGTGAATGCTCAATTGATGGACGCGTTGTCAACGATGTGGCGCCAAAAAGACCGCGATATTGCTATGGTTTTCCAGAACTATGCTTTGTATCCACACATGACCGTGCATGACAATATGGCTTTTTGGTTTTGAAACTTCGTAAATACAGCAAGGATGATATTGAAAAACGTGTAAATGAAGCAGCGAACATTCTTGGTTTGAAAAGAATTCTTGGATCGTAAACCAGCTGACCTTTCAGGTGGTCAACGTCAACGATAGTAGCCATGGGACGTGCCATTGTCCGTGATGCAAAGGTATTCCTTATGGACGAACCACTTTCTAACTTGGATGCGAAAGTGCGGGTATCCATGCGTGCAGAAATCGCTAAAATTCACCGTCGTATTGGAGCAACAACTATCTATGTTACCCACGACCAAACAGAAGCGATGACCTTGGTTGATCTGTATCGTTATCATGTCTGCAACAAAGAATCCTTCAGGAACGGGTACAATTGGACGTATAGAACAAATCGGTACCCACAAGAAGTTTACAAAAACCCAGTCAATAAATTTGTTGCAGGCTTCATCGGAAGCCCAGCTATGAACTTCATCAATGTTACCTTGAAAGGTGATGAAATTGTGCACAAGACCTTTCTTTGAAAGTACCAGAAGGTGCTTTGAAAGTGCTCATGACAAAGGTTATGAAGGCAAAAACTCATCTTTGGTATTCGTCCAGAAGACATCAATACAGAAGCTGCTTTCCTTGAAACATTCCCAGATTCAGTAGTTCATGCTAAAATTTCTGTATCTGAATTGCTTGGTTCTGAATCTCACTTGTATTGCCAAATTGCAGACAATGAATTTATTGCAAAGTAGATGCTCGCGATTACCTCAAAGCTGGAGCAGGCATTGATCTTGGCTTTGACTTGAACAAAGCACACTTCTTTGATCCAGAAACAGAAAAAGACAGTTTACTAATTTACAACGCCTCTAGAATAAATTAATAAGAAAATGCAGGATGCCTTGTTTGATGCAAGACTCCTGCATTTTTATAGAAAAAAATTTTTGATTTAACTGTAAAGTGATTTATAAATAAGAAGAAGCATTTTTAAATTTTATGTTATACTAAAGCTATGGAAAATAACGATATTGTTTACGGCGTACATGCTGTGACGGAAGCTCTCATGACCAATACTGGAAATAAACTCTATATTCAAGATGACCTACGTGGGAAAAATGTTGCTAAGATGAAAGATTTGGCAGCAGAAAAAAAGGTTTCCATTTCTTGGACTACCATACTACAAAGAAATGACAGATGGTGCCGTTCATCAAGGTTTTTGTCTTGCGTGTTTCAGAATTTGCTTATACGGATTTTTGAGGCGATGTTGAAAATGGCAACTCAGGAAGACAATCCTCTCTTGCTCATTTTAGATGGTCTAACAGATCCGCATAATTTAGGCTCTATTTTACGGACGGCTGATGCGACAAATGTTACAGGTGTCATTATTCCTAAGCATCGAGCGGTTGGTGTCACGCCGGTCGTCGCCAAGACCTCTACTGGTGCGGTGGAGCATGTTCCATGTGCTCGTGTGACCAATCTTAGTCAAACTCTGGATAAACTAAAACATGCAGGTTTTTGGATTTTTGGCACGGATATGAATGGTACGCCGTCTACTAAGTGGAATACAGCAGGGAAATTAGCTCTGATTATCGGCAATGAAGGCAAGGGCATTTCTGCTAATATTAAAAAGCAGGTGGATGAGATGATCGCCATTCCTATGAATGGACATGTGCAGAGCTTGAATGCTAGTGTAGCAGCAGCTATTCTCATGTATGAAGTGTTTAGAAATCGCCTATGAAACGGAAAATTTTATTAGTAGATGGCTATAATATGGTAGCTTTTTGGCAAGAGACTCGTTCTCTCTTTAACAAAGGGGAATTAGACGCAGCACGAACCATTCTGCTCAACAAACTTAGTAATTACGCTAGTTTTGAGCAATTGGAAAATATCTGTGTTTTTGATGCGCAGTATATGTCGGGAGTTCGCCAGACTTATGATGAGTTTAATGTTACGGTTGTGTTCACTGAGGAAGAAGAAACGGCAGACGATTACATTGAACGTTTAGCAGCTGAACTCAACAACCCTATAAATCAAGTATCTGTGGCAACGAGCGACTTAAATGAGCAGTGGACTGTCTTTGCCCAAGGGGCTTTGCGTGTTTCGGCTCGTGAACTAGAAAAGCGAGTAGCTGTTACAAAGTCGGATCTGAATCAAATGAGCCAACAGCTTCAAATGGAAAACCACCTTTGCGTCCTATGGACAATCCAACCTTGCGCGATTTACAGAAAATGATGGAGAAAAAGAAAAATGACTTTTAAAATTTTTAACGGATTCAACCGCAGACCTTCCAAGCTGGGCTTTGAAAAATGATGTTCAAATCCTTGGCTTGACTATTCAGTTGGACGGGACAACTTATGAAACGGTCGGGGATAAGAAACTGACGAGTGAGCAGCTCCTCTCTAAAATGGAAGCAGGGAGCCAACCAACAACCAGCCAAATCAATGTCGGTCAGTTTGAAGATATCTTTCGTCGCTATGCTGAGGTCGGCATGCCAGTTCTTTATATTGCTTTTGCCTCAGTCCTGTCAGGAACTTACCAAAGTGCGGTTATGGCACGGGATATGGCTTTGGAAGATTTTTCCAGAAGCTGTTATTCAGATTATTGATACCAAGGCGGCGTCTATGGGAGAAGGGATTCTGGTGATGAAAGCGGTGGAAGCGAAAAGCTGCCGGTCAAAGTTGGAACAGGTAGTAGCCTTAATAAAATCTTTAGTTCCAAAAGTGAAAACGTATTTTCTAGTAGATGACTAAATCATCTTATGCGTGGTGGATGAATTTCAAGACCGCAGCTCTCATGGGAAGTTTAGTCAATATTAAGCCAGTCATTGCAGTCAAGGGAGATGGAAGGCTAGATTCTGTGGCTAAAGTTCAGTGGGAAGAAAAAGGCTCAGACTGAGGTGGTGCGCATGACCTTGGAAGATATTACCGATCCGCGCGTGGTAATCGCCTATACAGGAGCAGACAGCCAAGAGGTGGCTCAAGTCTTAAAAAATCAGCTTCTTGTCTCTGAGCAAGTCAATGAAGTTTTAATTTTTACCATTAGGACCAGTCATTTCCACTCCACACGGGTCCTGGAACTTTGGGACTATTCAGTATTGCCCATGAAAATCAAGATTAAGCGAAATGAAACCGTTCTTTCATAAATAATTTATCAAATATATTGACTTTTACCCCTAAAAATTTGGTATGATAGTAAATGGTATTGTTTACCCCATTTATGAGGCCCGGAACCTTCCAAATAACAGCGGACCGGAACATCCGCCCTGTAAACAAAAACGATATTCATATAGGGAGAAATCATGAACAAAAACAACATACATGGCTAAGCCAGGTGAAGTTGAACGTAAATGGTATGTAGTAGATGCTACTGATGTACCTCTTGGACGCCTTTCTGCTGTTGTAGCAAGCGTACTTCGTGGAAAAATCAAACCAACTTTCACACCTCATACTGATACAGGTGACTTTGTGATTGTTATCAATGCTGAAAAAGTAAAATTAACTGGTAAAAGGCAACTGATAAAGTTTACTACACTCACTCAATGTACCCAGGTGGATTGAAATCTATCACTGCTGGTGAACTCCGTTCTAAGAACGCTGTTCGTTTGATTGAAAAATCAGTTAAAGGTATGCTTCCACTCAATACTCTTGGCCGTGCTCAAGGTATGAAATTGAAAAGTATTTGTAGAGCGCTGAACACGCTGCACAACAACCAGAAGTTCTTGATATTTCAGGACTTATCTAAGGAAAGGAACAAATAAGCTATGTCACAAGCACAATATGCAGGTACTGGACGTCGTAAAAACGCTGTTGCACGCGTTCGCCTTGTTCCAGGAACTGGTAAAATTACTGTAAACAAAAAAGATGTTGAAGAATACATCCCACATGCTGATCTTCTTGTCATCAACCAACCATTCGCAGTTACTTCAACTGTTGGTCAATACGATGTTTTCGTAAATGTTGATGGTGGTGGCTACGCTGGTCAAGCAGGAGCTATCCGTCACGGTATCGCTCGTGCCCTTCTTCAAGTAGACCCAGACTTCCGCGACTCACTCAAACGCGCTGGTCTTCTACACGTGATGCCCGTATGGTAGAAACGTAAGAAACCAGGTCTTAAGAAAAGCTCGTAAAAGCATCACAATTCTCAAAACGTTAAGAAACGTCTACAGCATAGCATTTTACAACACTTCATGGTTCACACCATGGAGTGTTTTTGATATTTTTAACAAAATTCTACACCACTTTTCACACCAAATTTAGGCTCTTTGTCAACTGTGTGGGTTACCAAAAGTCATACTCTGGAGGACAAGATTTGTTCTCTCCTTATAAACAATCGCTTTCATTTTTGAAAATCGGGAAAGCGTTGTTTACGGATCCAGTCAAGCAAATAATAGCCAAGAAGTCAATGCAATGTTTGGTGGCTTCCTTTATCGCTATCTTCCTATCCATTATCTTTTATGGTTGGTGCTGTATTAATCATCTACTATAAACAAATCTCAGAAGATTATGAAGATCGTGAACGCTGATCATCTTGCAAAAGGTTGGTTTGGATCAAAAACACATCAAGCAAAACTATTAACAAGCAGTCTTGACTGTCTTCTTCCTTCCTGTAATCTTTTTCCTTTATCCATCTCAGCATTTTCTTATCACATATTGAGTTTCTAATCCTCAAGGTCATTGATGCTGGTAGTACAGGAATGATGCTGACCGTAACCTTATCTATCTGTGGCGTCTTTGCTTTAGTCTATGTCCTAATCTTTATAATTACTTCAAAGTTATCGTAGAATTGTTCAAATGTAAAAACAGAAACATCAGCAGCAGCTGAAAACAATTGTTGCTTTTTGGTAGCTGGGATTTTGTACCAGCTTTATCTCTTATTTCTCAACACGTGATTTGTTGGCGATATCAGCTAGGATTGCTGCTACAAACTCACTCATGTTTAAACATTAAAACGGTATCTACTTTCAGAGGAGATATCGTTTTTCTTCTTCTTCGGATAAGGATAAAAATTTCTTCCTTTCTCTATCTTTTAAATTAGTGATTTCTTTCCAGAGAAAGACTGGAAATTTTGATATAATATGTAGGATGGACTGACGGATATTTAAAAGATAATGTTCAAAAGAATCACAGGTAAGAATTAAAAACATGTCAGTTTGGACAGAAGTCTCTCTACCATCATCCATGCAGAAACAAGATTATATGAAATAAAAGGAGTAACCAATGTCCGGAAACTATTCAACACGTGAATTCCGCGAGAAACTATATGATGACCTTCATGTTCGATTAAGAGATACAGTGATTTTGATGTGTGCGATTTTTATTGCCTCTATCGGACTAAATATGAATTCAACAGCTGTCATTATTGGAGCCATGCTGATTTCCCCTCTTATGACACCGATTGTTGGACTCGGATTTGGTTTAGCTATTTTTGATACGCGTTTAATCAAGCAATCTCTAGAGGTTTTATTTACCCAAGTATTGGTCAGCTTGCTTGTCTCGGCTCTGTATTTCTGGATTTCTCCCTTATCTTATGAAAGTAGCGAATTGATTGCACGAACCTCTCCAACCATTTGGGATGTTCTCATTGCTATTGCTGGTGGGATAGCAGGCGTAATTGGTTCAAGGAAAAAAGAAGCAAACAATATCGTGCCAGGAGTAGCCATTGCAACAGCTCTGATGCCACCTATCTGTACTGCAGGTTACGGTTTAGCTAATGGAAATGTACGATTTTTATTTGGAGCTCTCTATCTTTTCTTGATCAACTGTGTTTTTATCATGCTAACCAATATTGTTGGAACAAGAATTTTGATGAGAAAATCTCCCTTAAGTTCATTTAAAGAGCTAAACATTAAAATGAGAATTGGGTTGATATCCTTGATTGTATTATTGATTCTTCCAGCCAGCTATTCAGCAGTCACTCTGACGATAGATCAAGCGCGAAAAGAAGGAATCAAACAGTTTGTAGGAAAAGAGTTCGCCAATCATACGGTCATTAATCAAGTCTACAAGTCAAGGAACAATGAATTGGTCTTGACGGTTGTTGAGATCCGATTTCAGAAGAAGAATTAGAAACGCTCCACCAAAAACAAGCTCTTACGGTATTCAATCTGTTCAATTGAAAGTCACTCAAGTCCATAATTCGACAAAAATTGAGACAGTGATACGACCAAGGAATTTTATGAAATCATTAACAAGTATATCGATCAAAACTCTCTGAAAAGGATTCACAAAAAGATCTCGTAAAAGAAAAATGAAGCAGACAAGGATTGAGGACGATGAACTGAATAGGTTTTTATGCTGTGTTTTTCTTGTTTGTTCTTCTTCTTACCTATAACAAAATAAAATTGATGAATACGAGATTTTTCTTTAGATGAAAGAGAAAGTACATAGAAAGAGGGATAGTGTAAATGAGTAAAAGTATTTTACTGCAAATTCAATTTAGTAAAAACAACCAGAAAGAAAAATATTAATTTTGCGGTTTTTCTTTCTGGTTGTTTTCTGACTATCGGAGGTTTGCTCAAATGCTATAAGAAATAAATTAGGAGGTCTATCATCTATGTATGTAACAAAATAATTTAACTAATGGTGTGAACTTTTAGTATTTATCAGCTCAATTCGTGTATTTTTAGGATAAAGTTCACATCATTCAGATGAAATTAGTTGGAATTGGATGAAATTTTGAGTTTTTGAAAACTCAGGAAACATTGATATTACAAGCTTTTTGAAATTTATTCAAAGAAAAATCTTTCTGACCTGTTTTTTCCGTCCATTGTTCAGACTGTTTCAATGTTGGCTTGGTGCGTTCACACTCAATCGTGTTTTGATTTCTGTTTGGAGATAATCCCTACACCATTTAACAGGAGGGCGTCTGCGCTTGTTTGAATCTTTGTCATTGGGTCTGACAAAGCGGTAGTGTCCATTAATAGCTTCAAAATAAATAGCTCAGAGGTCTTTAAGGGCAATTTGTTGAGCTATGATATTGGCTTTGCCTTGCCAACAACGGAGCTCTGCTCTGACCCAAGAGTTGGTATTATCAACGACCTTACCTTTGCCTCTTTGTTCCATGAGTTTGTTATAGACACACCATTGTTGGCTACCTCGTGCCCCTATGGTGACAGTCTCACCAACCCGTTCCCTGTTTCAAGAATTGAACGCTCGTGGTAGTCAACATGCTGTGCCCTAGTAATACACAAGCCCCGTTTACAGTAAGTGTAGAGTGTTTGAACCGATAAGGCTTCATCATAGATGTCATTGGCAATATCTATTCTAGTAAAATTCACCTGATATTGATATAACCGATTAACTAAAAGCAACCCAATTATTTTTCATTACCATTAAGAAATTCTTCATATTGCCGACAACCTTGACCTTTTAGTTCCAAATAAACCCCCATGTTATCTAGGATTGGTTAAAGTAAACCTGATGTCTGAGCAAGCATAATGGCGTTGATACTTATTTATTCCCCAAGCATTCAGCTGCAAACTATCTTGGGGAATGAGCAATATATCTTCATACCCTCTTCTGGTGGGACATCTTTAACATTTACAGCTAAGTAGTCAATCTTACGCTGTTTTTCATGGTTATCCCAATGATTTTAAGGTCATTGGCTACCAGTTTCTCCCAGACCAGTTACCGAGTCATGTTCCACATGAGACGGACTTGAGGATTGATGAGTTCAACGGTCTTATCAAGTAAAACCGTCGTTTTCGCCGTTTCGTGATTTTGTCGAGGTTGTCATGCAATTTCAAGCGTAATCGCTTTGAGTTCTTCAATGGTAATGTTCATTTCTTTTAACACTTTGATTTTATCCGCATCTTGAACGCTACAAACTAGTTTGGATGGTTCGTCTGTTCGGACTTGTTCGCCATTTACCTCTTGATACTTATAACTCATACGAGCAGACAGCACCACCACTTTTTAGGAAGCATGAATTGACTTTTATCAGGTTCAATTCATCAAGTTTTAAGGGCTGTATCAGTCAATGTTAAGTTTGTCATAGTATTCTCCTTTGTGTTTTCAAAATCAGACATCATTTTAAACGTACACAGGGTGGCTTTGAGCCTCACTCTCCCCAATGGATTTCAGTGAAAAAGTTCAACTGATTGGATTTAACCCTAGACATATCAAGGGTTTAGCCTACTTTCGTGTACGTTCGTACCCTAACTAGTAATGGGGTACTATTTAGGGGAAGTTCGCCCGTTCAAGCACGGACACGCCATTATGGGCTACCGTGTTTCTACACACTCGCCCATGGCGTTGTGCTTCTAACCGTGCTCACTTCCCAAATAATTTTTTCTTCTTTGGTTTCTCCAATCTTCAATCTGTTTGCTTAGCTGCTCACACGAATAGCTAATACCTGTTCCTGTTGATGTTAAGTCAGTTACTCTTTGACTTAATCCCTTAGTTAAACGTTAAGCGATTAATTTTTGGTTAATGGATAGAGGGAGGCTCTACTCGGTGCATAAGCCTTTAGGATTGCTTATCAAGTCCAAGAGTTCCTTTTGGTACTCTGCAATTCGTTGGAGCTTTCATATCATCAACGGTAAAGAAAGATTTTTACTATAGGAATGTTTTCCTGTTCGTATCCTATCTTCTTGAAAGGTATGTCCGTTAACTGTTCAATTTTTAAGCGCCACTTTTTAGCGTAGAGACTGAATTTAAACCTGAAACTTGTCTTATCATTTGATTATAGTCAGTAATTAGTCGTATATATCTCTCCTTTTTATTTAAATTTATTTTATGTATTTAAAACTTGTTTTTACTATTCATATCTATATGTATATCTTTATATTACGTATGTCAAGTATTTTGTTGAAAAATAAGCTTAAAATTGTTAAAAATAAATAATAACTCAAAACAAAGGAGCTACCTATGACTTATATAATTCATAATTTCGCCTCTAATCTTTCTCGACTTCGTAAGGAAAAGTATTAGCCAGACAGAAGTGGCAGAAAAATTAAACATTGGAAAACAATCTATTTCTGATTACGAGCAAAAAGCTATCCAACTTTTTGCGACTTTAGATAAAAATAGCAGAATTTTTAGAAACACCATCAGTACAACTTTTTGGAACAAGTCAAAATATTGAACTGGAGAAAGCGTCTCAAAACTGGACGAATATACAGAAAAAGCAGATAAAATTATTCGTGCTGTTAATGCGGCGGATGACCTAGAGCGAATGTCTTATGCAAACGATTCTATTTTTAAAATTATTGAAATACTAGGGAGCTTAACAAAAGCCACCTCTTATAGGTGATACAGGTGAGGTGCTGTATCGTAGTAAAAGCCTTTGATGATAAACTATATGGTAAAGAAGAGATAAAAGGAAAAAGACAGAACTACGAACGTGCGGTCACAACCGAGGTTTTGACGAAATTTTGAAGGCGCTGAATGGTTAAAAACTCTCAATTGTTTTATGATTTAATGTACTTAACTCGAGGATCCCAAAAATTTACGGCGGATGGCGCCCTTTATACGTCAACCCTCGACATCCAGACGGCCCCTATTCTACAAGCTTTGACCCAGAGACCAATATGCTTATGGCAAGTCACCTTTACAGTTATTACTAGAAAATAAAAATGAACTAGAGCGTTTGAACGATAAATTATATGGTGAAAAACAGGGAATAATTTTTATTTAAGATAATTACAGATTTTAGTTGTTCTGTACTAAAATCTTTTTGTAAAAAAGCTAATATTATCTCATATATTTTCTTGAAAAATTCTAAAAAGAGTATAATAAGATATAGAAAAGCGCTTTCCAAACAAGAGTGAGGTGATGAAAAAATAAAAAGTTTAATAAGTTATTGATGATAATAAGTTTTATAGCTTTTCTTATTACTTATTATTTAACAAGCTATCAATATTCTAGTATCGTAGGATTGGTTTATACCTTATTAATAACTATTCAAGTTTTAGTATTTTTAACTAACAATGTTAAGAATAATTTACATTGGTTGTTGACACTAGCTGTTTGCAGTAATTTGGTTTTAAGCGTTGTTACTCTAGTGCGGTTATAGATACAAAGCTATCTTTATTCCTTTTGTGTAGTGTAATTATCTTTATTGGTAATTTATGTTCTCTCATTCCTTATAGATCCATTTTATTGGTATAAGAATTTTTCAACAAAGGAATGATGAAGGAAATTGGAGAGCAACTCATAATATTTTTAGCTGATTTAAGTATACCAATTAGTTGTTTGATTTTGTTTCTCTCGAACTTTCTAAATCTGAATACTGTAGTAACAATTTTCGTTTATTATATGGTTAATTTTTACCAATCATTTATTCTATATGGATTTATCCTAAAAAGGAGGAAATTAATATGAAATCAATCAAAAAGAAATCCAAAATGCAAGAATCTTTTGATAAGTCTAATATAAACAGAATTTGAATTACCTCTATTAACCAATAAAGAAAATAGTCAGCAACAATATAAAAATGCTGATTTAGACTACTCAACTGATTATGATTATAATAAATTCTTCTTAGATTTATTAAATGATGAAAAACTTAGCAAATCATGGAGTTCACAAGACACAAAAGATATTTCTTAAGTATATTTCAGATGAATTTCAATCAGCTTTTTCCTAATTATCAAGATGAATTTGGGGATATTGCAATTCAAAGAGTTTGTACAAGAGATTGGTCACTGCTTCATATGCGCTTTTTGTAGTTGTGGCTGCAGTAGCAGTTAATATTACAGTACTGCTGTGGATACGACTTTTTCCCTTTAGAAATGTAGAAGAAGAAAACGTATTTTTAAATGGAACAATTCAATATCAATACTAACCTGCACAAGGAATATGTATAGGTTTAATAATTATAAAAATCAGCTGAATAAGGTAATAGATTTTGGTGAAAAAATAGACTTGATAAGTTATAATTTAATTAACATTATCTTTGGAGTCATACGGTATATCCCAGTAATTATAGTTTCTATTTTTAATCTTGTTTCAACGAGCTGATAGCATTAAATTCTTTATACTGGTATCAATGATAGTGTTAGTAATAGAATTACTGATTTATGGATATGATAAAAATTAATAAATTATCTGAAAAATATCTTTTAACAAAAACTAGGTCTACTCTAAGCTATCAGACCAGGGGCAATTAGATGCTGTCGACATTAAAAACTACAATATTTAGAAAAGCAAATTATCTTATACTCTAATTTAAGAGGGATTTTAGTTAATGGTAGGTTACTCTTCGTTTTAATTTTTACACTATATGAATTCATTAATAACCAAAACATCACATTTCTGATGTATTCCATTTATTTTTCTACTCTGTTGATAAGTTATATAATATTTTTACCAAATATCGAAAAAGTATCTGCATTGATTTTGATATTAGAGTAGAGAGGTGAGTAAATATATGAAAATAAAAATCGTAAAAAGATATTGTTTTTCAATAATATTCCTTTCTATAATAATTATGTTAGAATCAATTCTATCAATTACATTACCTTATTTATCTAAATTACTATTGGATGAGGTCATTATTGATAATCATTATAGTTTATTAAGTATAATAATTATCTCTTTTGCAGTTATTTTGTATTACAATTACTTTTGGAAGTTTGATATCAAGAGGGAAGAAAAATAGAAACTGATATTAGTTTCAAATTGAGAGATAATATCATAAAAAGTGCCTTAATTTAAAAATAATAAATGCTAGTCAAAGAAGTAATATTCAGACTGTTTTTGATTCAGGACACTGAATCATATGCAACTAATTTAGTTAACATATTTTACACCATATTTTCAAATAGTATTAGGGTAATAGGCTGTTTAATGTTGGTATTTTATAATAATCCTTTACTAAGTTCTATATGCGTGTTTTTCCTATTTTTATATTATATGGATTATTTTTATTGGTGAAAAATTAAATCGCTGACTAATAAGACACAATTATCAAAAGAGAAAATAATACAGACTTCTGATAATATTCTTTACAATATCCTACCTATTCGGTTTATATAATTTGTTTTCACATTCGTATCCTAAATATTATAAGTCTATTGAGGATAATGCTAATTTTGTAAAAACAGAAATTACACTAATTATATTTCCATCGTTTCCAGCTATTATTATTTCAATTGCAACATTTGTTCCATTGTTTGTAGGGGGTGGGTTTAATTAAAACATCTATTTTAACAGTAGGTGATTTAGTTGCTTTCAATGCTTATACAAATATGCTATTTAGCCCGATTACGCTTTTAATAGGTACTATATCTACAATAAAAACAACTAAAATATATGAAAGCAGAATTATTAATTTGTTAGACTATTTAAAAGCAATTTTATGTGGAGAAAAAGGAAAAATAAAAATAGTTTACCAATAACTTTTTCTCTAAAAAGTACGTGGTGAGGGAAATATGCGGAGAGAAAAATTACTGATTAAAGATATTGATTTTACTTGTCATTCAGGAGATGTTGTTCAGATAGTAGGTGATAATGGATGTGGAAAAACTCTTTTCTTACAAACGCTTATGAGGGTTGTTGATTTTAATGGAGATATCTTTTGGGTGACAAATTAATATCAAATAGAAATAGAAAGATATTAATGAAGACATAGTATATGTATCAAATGACTTAAAATTTGTAGAAGGTAGTTTTCAGATAACATCTTTGGTGACATTTCTATTAATGAAATTTTTGGATTTAGTTTGTGACCGAGCGTCTTTTTGAAGGTAGGCGATATCAATTCTCTAGATATGGAGACGATTCAAAAAAATTTCAGTTCGGGAGAAATTCAAAAATTACAAGTGCTAGAGCGTTAATGAAATCTCCTAAGGTGCTATTATTAGATGAGATGTTCTCGCATATTAGTCAAGGTGATTCTGATGTTATTTTGAATGGAATTCTAAGTAAATTCCCTCATACAATAGTAATAATTGTTGAGCATCATTATCATTCCGATTATGTTTCAATGGTTTATAAAATAAAGGATTTGCATTTAGTAAAAGAATTAATTTAGATTAAGTTTACTTCTACATGAATATATTTTTAACTAAGAATATCCTAGTCGACAAAAAGTAAAACTAGTCAATATCGAAAATAAACAACTTCCTTTTATCAGCTACCGTATGTAGCTGATAAAGGAGTTGTTTTTATAATCACTAGTAGGAAATTATTACGTACGTTCAAGCAGAATTAATTAAAGGATAGATAGTAGCAGCTAAGGATAGCAAACTAATTTTACAATTTTTCCAGTATTTTACTAAATAATTCTTCTAACTTTCCTAGGTCTCCATAGACTGTTCCGTCCATATAAAGATTGTAAACCTCGTCATCTTGCTCTACACGTATTTGTGCAGAATAACCTTTTTGATAGTGCTAAGGAACGAATAACTCTCGTTGAGTTCGTCCATTCCTTCTCGAAAGGGATGGAAATAATTAAGATTATCAAGAATTTTTGCTAATTGTTTAATAATCTCATTTTTGAATTAGCAGTTTGATAATAGGTGTGAATAAGATGGTTTATGTAGGTTTCAGCAGTATTAAAAAGATTGTATTGGCATAAAAAGGATTGCCACTCTTTGAGATATTGACCTTGCGATACTGTCCTGCCCAAGCATAGACATCTTGAAACAAATAGTTGTGAATAGCCAAAATATCCCTAATGGAGTAGACCTCAATGGCTTTTAGCGTAAATCAGCAAGCCTTTTAGTAACGAATAAGTGCTCATTCCGATAGACTCGTCAATACTTGTAATATTTTTGTTTGTTAATTAAGACTGTAGAATTTGGATAGGTAGTATTGATTATTAGGGTCAATGTACTCATAGCCTTCGTATTGATTTTTAACCAATATTCAATTCCTTTCGTTTGTTGATAACATAAGTTTTTAAATCAATCACATCTTGAACAGTAGGGTTCATAATTTTCAATCATTGATGACCCAATGGCATACCAGACGTGTCAAAAATCTGAAAAGTTATCAAAGGAATCCTAAAATTGTTAATTCTTCCTTATTTTGCATCAAGGTCATGGCACACCTCCTTATATAATATATAACGTTATTATTATATATCATAAAATCGGTATTTTTTCACATAAAGGGATAGGGACTGTTATTAAGTATGGATTTATGATAAATAGTTTTATCATAAAAAGAATGATAGAGGTGTAGCATGGAGTCATATATTACAGAAGCTTTAGTAAAAGCAGGGGTTGAGTTGAGCACTCTAACATTTAAAGGAACAACAACACTAGTGAATAGTAAAATTCAATCTCTAAAGGAAGAACGTAACGCTGATAAATTACGAAATACTTATGATGAAATTGTAAATGAGTTACTTTCGGAACGAGAACTAAACAATCAGAATTGCTCAGCATATAAAGGAAGACATTCTATATAAAAAGTCAATAGAAAAAAATTCTAAAAAAATAAAAACACCCTCACTGCGATAAACTTGAATGCAAGTTACTCAATCGTCTGGAGGATGCACTTGTTATTTTACTACTTTTTCGTCTAAAAGCTCAATTTTAGACACTCAAAAATCTTGCTCTTGGAGCAAGTTTTTAAAAATAATTCTTGATTCCTGTATTTTTATCTTAACTTAGCTTCATCAAAGGTTTGATTGTTTTTGAGCAGATGATAAATGATACGAATAAGTTTCTTGGCAACAAGTGTCACAGCGACATTATAGTGTTTTCCTTGACTGATTTTTAGCTTTAAATAGGCTTTAAAATGAGGTGAGTAAATCGAGATGAGTTTGGCAGCTTTGTATAGGGCGTACCTTAGATAAGAGGAGCCTCGTTTTACCATATGTTCAGTCTTATCCATCTGTCCTGATTGGTAAATGGCAGGGTCTAAACCTGCAAAGGCTTGGAGTTGATTCGGATTCTTGAAGTTATGAATGTTCTTAATTTCAGCTAAGATAATAGCACCAAGGCGATTCCCAATTCCAGGAATAGAAGTAATAGGAGAGTTCAATTCAACCATCAAGAGATTAATTTCTTCTTGGACTTGATTAATCTGCTTATCATAGTGTCTAATGCTTTCAATTAATTGCACTAATTCTAAGGATAAAGCAGGTGAAGCATTACCAATCGTCTGTTTGGCTGCTTCTTGTATCTGATGAGCTTTATCAGCGGTTAGTCGTTTGATTTTAAGTAATGATGAGAAGTGAGCGCGAGCTATCTTTTGAGAAGAAGGATAGTTTGTTAGTAGCTCATAGACAAACTGATTGTGTAGATTCTTAACAATTCCGTGGAGTTCAGGAAAGATAATATCAAGCAATCTGACATATAAATTCTTACATTTAGAGCGAGAGTGAATTAAGCGATTTTGGTAACGTGTCAGCTCTTTTAACTCATCCATTACTTTATCTGTTTGATAGTATTCAGGAGTGACATCAGACCGTAATTTACGAGCAATTAAAAGAGCGTCCTTACTGTCTGTTTTCGTTTTTCGTAGAGATTGAGAGTTGGCAAATTGTTTGATAATAAAAGGGTTGTAAGCAAACACGTTGTAACCTAATTCTCTTAAAAAAGCGACAATATTGTAGTTATAGTGTCCTGTACTTTCAAGTGCTATTTGGACATCTTGCGTTATAGAAGATAATTGCTCAAGTTTTAATCTAAGGTCTTTAAAACCTTGATACGAATTGGTGAATCTGAAGTTAGTGATTACTATTTCTCCAGTTTCATCAATACAAGCTAAATCGTGTTTGTTTTTGGCAATATCAATACCAACATAAAACATAAGTTTCTGATTCCTTTCCAAGTGATTAGCGACTGTTGTTCGTTCCACGCACTCTTTGCCTTGTATTCTTACACGAGATAAAACGTCAAAGCGTTATCATTCTCATTACCAATAGAAACAAAGAGCTGTGGTTAGAGTCTCCTTTAAATCGTCTAAGCGATTGAACTATGATACTAATCCACAGCGCTGAACTAAGTATAAAACAAATCTAAAAAATAATGAAAGAAAGGGTTTATACTGGCGGGAGCTACCCGCTAATATAAATATAGAATATGAAAAAGTACATATTGATGATAAAGATATTGAGTATTTGCACATACTTTTAGAGAGGCTTATTTCTTTACATCTTCATTTACTGAGTGTTGAAGATGGGAAAGAGGATTCAATGAAACAATTAGTTGCTTTACTTAATAAAGATACTTTAAAGACTATGCAATTATTGGGATTTAATTATAAAAGAGGCAATAGGAGAACCGCTAACGGAGGTTTGCTCAAAATGCTATAAGAGAAAAACTTGGTGGTAGAACCATAGGTAAAAATAGGCAAAATAAAAACCATCTAAATAGTGGTGTGAATTTTTGGTATCAGATTAGCTCAATTCATGTAGTGCAGGGTAAAAATTCACACCATTCAGATGATATTAGTTAAGATTAGATGAAAGGTCACTTTCAGAAAAGTGTGAAAAGCATTGGTGTTAAAGACTTTTGAAATTTATTCAAACAAAAGTTGTTCAAACCAGGTCTTAAGAAAGCACGTAAAGCTAGCCAGTTCTCAAAACGTTAAGAACCAGCTACAATACAGCATTTACAACACTTCATGGTTCACACCACTTTTTCCACCAAATTCACACCATTATTTATTTTAGGGTTACGGTAGGCGATTTTCGCCAACTGCCATTGGAACCACGTTAGAGGTATTAACGTAGGTTTTGGTTGTGATGGTGTCACTATGCGTTAGAGCTTCTGGAATTGCTTCTGAGTGAAGTTCCAGCTTGTTTGGCAAGTGTTGCCCAGTATGACGCAATTTGTGTGGTGTAGCATGTGTTAGCTCTTTATGACGACGTTTGACGGACTTCATCTTGTTATTGAGGTAATCAGCGTGTAAAGGGCTATTAACATTCCTTCATGTCAATATAGGTAAGCACATATTGTTCATTAGATTGAATAATACCAAATTTTTGCTAGTTCGGTGTTGTTTTTCCAAGATAGAAGTAAAATCAGCTAGTTCAGTTGGAATTTGAAAGTTGTTTTTCTGTTTCCTTTGGTAGATTTTGGATTTTTGTATTTATCTAAGGCCTGTACTAGCTGAATTTCTTGTTGCTTGGTGTTAATGTGTTTCCATTGTAGAGCATAGCTTTCAGATTTTCTATCTATATTTATATTAGCGGTGAGCTCTGCCAGTATAAACCCTTTCTCATTATGAGAATTGTTTTATACTTAGTTCAGCGCTGTGGATTAGTATTGTCTAATAATCGGCTTTGACGATTTTTGGGAGACTTAACCACAGCTCGTTTCATTGGATGAGATGATAACGCTTGACGTTTTATCTCGGGCAGAATACAAGGCAAAGAGTGTGTGGAACGAACAACAGTCGCTAATCACGGAAAAGGAATCCGAAACTTATGTCTGTTGGTATGATATTGCCAAAAACAAACACGATTTAGCTTGTATTGATGAAACTGGAGAAATAGCAATCACTAACTTCAGATTTGCCAATTTATCAAGGTTTTCATCAGCTGAAACTCAAAGCAAAACAGCTCTCCTATCACACAAGATGTCCAGTTTGCACTTGAAAGTACAGGACACTATAACTCATCTATTGTCGCTTTTTAAGAGAATTAGGTTACAACGTGTTTGCTACAACCCTTTTGATTATCAAACAATTTTGCCAACTCTCAATCTCTACGAAAAACGAAAACAGACAGTAAGGACGCTCTTTTAATTGCTCGTAAATTACGGTCTGATGTCACCCTGAATACTATCAAACAGATAAAGTAATGGATGGAGTTGCAGAAAGCTGACACGTTACCAAAATCGCTTAATTCACTCGCTCTAAATGTAAGAATTTATGTCAGATTGCTTGATATTATCTTTCCTGAACTCACGGAATTGTTACAGAATCTACACAATCAGTTTGTCTCATGAGCTACTAACAAACTATCCTTCTCTCAAAAAGATAGCTGCAGCTCACTTCATCATTACTAAAAGTCAAACGACTAACCGCCGATAAAGCCTCATCAGATACAAGAAGCAGCCAAACAGACGATTGGTAATGCTTCACCTGCTTTTATCCTTAGAATTAGTGCAATTAATTAAGCATTAGACACTATGATAAGCAGATTAATCAGAGTCCAAGAAGAATTAACTCTTGATGGTTGAATTAGATTCTCCATCACCTCTATTCCTGGAATCGGAACTCGCCTTGGTGCTATTATTCTAGCTGAAATAAAGAATATCCGTAATTTTTAAAAATCCAAATCAACTCCAAAGCATTCGCTGGGTTAGACCCTGCCATTTACCAATCGGGTCAGATGGATAATACTGGCCATATGGTGAAACGTGGCTCTTCTTGATCTGAGTACGCCTTAATACAAGCAGCTAAGCTCATGTCAGTTTATTCTCCGCATTTTAAAGCTTATTTAAGACTGAAAATTAGCCAAGGTAAGCACTACAACGTAGCCGTAACACATGTCGCCAAAAAATTGACTCGTATTATTTACCATCTGCTCAAAACCAATCATAATTTAGGTTATGCAAGTGAAGCAGTTAAAATCGTTTTTAGACAAAGCATTCAATATTTATGGTTTAAATAGAATTATTGCGGGAAACAGCAATAGATAATTTTTGCATCTAAAAAGTACTTATAAAAATGGATTTCTTTGTAGAGTATATCTTGATAAAAATCTCTTGAAATATTAGATTTTTACTAATTATCATAAGCAGTCTATTCCGAATAAAGGAGACTTTTCCCATTAAATGTTTATTTTTGATCTCAAATTTGACACCAATTTTGTAAACATTCTTAAATCTTCTAAAAATGTCATCTGTCTCAAAATTTGAAATACTAGTGTTCCTATTCGATAAATACTGTTCCTCGTTCTAAAATATTGCTATTAACTAATTGTTGTAGTTTATTCCTAACGACTTGATCAACATCAATAGAATAATCTCCATACGCATAACTGATATCTTTATACTTACTGAGATACTACCTACAGCTTCCTCAAATAGTTATTAAATTATTTGATATTTTCATCGATTCAAGTATTAAAAATTATCTGCTTCAGAAAACATCTGAGTGCTCTGTATCAATATATTTTTGCAATATACTTTTTATAATCTAGACCATATTTTTCTTTAAGTCTCTCCGTAGTGAATAAAACAAACCTTGTTCAATTTGTACCAAATTCACCTTGTAAATATTATTGAGTGCAGAAAAGTGCAAATTAATAAGTAACTTTCCTAATTCCTCTAGTGATTTTTCAGATAAATTTATGTTTTCTAGGTCCGATAGATAATTTTTAAAGAACTTTTTATCAAATGACAAATATCGCAATAAATTCTCTAAATTCTTTATCGCAAGTTAAAATTTATTTCCAACATATTTTCTAATCATTTCACTCATGTTTGAGTGCATAGCTTGAAAATATGCCATTTTCAAATACAGAAATAGTATGTCGAAATCTAACAGGATTTATGGTATAATCATGTAAAAAATTCTGCTGTTATCAAATCAGTGACTTTTTCTATAGTTTATTAAGATAAAATCATTTTTATTATTTCTAAAAAGCATCTAAATTTCCTTCTATATATTCTATTTTTAAAGGTAAACATTATGAATACGTATATCTTACTTCGTCATGCACATTCCTCCTATACAAGTGACGATTATAATCGCCCTTTATCAAATAGGGATACACTCTCTATCAAACTTATATTTTTAAATGACTATAACATTGATTATTACTTTTTCGAGTCCATTTAAAAAGAGCCTTTGATACCTTGTACAGATCACCAATAAATTTCGATAAAATACATATGATGATCGCCTAAAAGAAAGAGTACTATCTTCTTCATATGTTGATGACAACGACTTTAAAAGTACAATTAAATATTTATGGGAAAACACCTCCTATTCTCTACCTGGTGGAGAGTCAAAATGTTACTGCTTTAAATAGGGTATTAGATTTTTAAATGATTTAGAACATAAGTACTCAAATCAAACAATTCTAATTAGTTCTCATGGTAATATTATTGGAATCTTACTCAACTATTTTGATTCTACTTTTAATTACAAACAATGGGAGGAGATGACATTTCTGACTGTTTTATAATTAATAAAGATTCTCTATTAGAGATTATGAAAAATATTAAAAATAACAACTCTATTTGCTTGAGCTATGTTTTTATTACATTCAAAGCTGTTTGTGCAGATATAACTTCCTCTGAAATTTCTTTTTCTTAGTCCTAATTTTTCTGCATAAAACACACTTACTTTCGATAACTCTCACAAATACTACAGTACCCATTATGATATATTGGTGAAACTCTCACCTTTAATAGTATCTATTTTGATATCCTGAAACATGGATCTATCTATAATTAGTATCTTTTTGTAAGTCTTTCTTGAAAAATAAAAAGTTGTTAATTTCATATCAGCATTTAGATTATTATCCGACGATTTATAGTTTTTATTTGTTTCCTGAGTTTATTAGATAATTGAAATGGTATTATTTTTGTAAGCAGTTTCCATTAAATAATCATTGAACATCCCTCTTTATAAAATAAGTTCAATAATTCGGTAGAGTCTTCATTATCTAATTTCCTCAAATATTCTTCTAAAAAGGATTCTTTGCTTATTTTTGCTTTTTGACAATGCAAAAATTATGTAGTTTAATATACTCAAATGTTTTCATTTCTATTCTTCCTTTATTTTTGTATCATGAGGTAACATATCTTCTTTTTCAATGACAATCAAATCTTCCATGGCTACGCATAATTTCTTTGATAAGGATACAGTATAAAACTGATGGAATAATCTCACCTTTTTCAATTCTCAAATAGTGTCTTCGAGAGCATAGATTAGAGTATAAATCTTTACTGTTTTTCTTTGTCTAAAAATGGAAATGCCTAACAAAAATCACTCACAAATATAAAAAGATACTTGGCAAAACGTTTTTAGGTCAGAGCAAACCAGTTTTTCAGGCAGCCTGTCCGACCCTCGGATGAAGCGAAACCAGTTTTTAGTCAAGTCGTCCGACCCTCAGACAAAAGTAAACCAAATTTCGTTCAGTCCGTTTGACCGAGATGACGAGCTTATCTTCGCCGAGTATCACGACAATGTCCAACCAGCTTTTGAAGAAGGCAGCGGGCGACCAAGATTTTGATTGACCAGATTGATGGGGCGTCATCGAAGAAAAAAACAACAAGTGCTGGATTGTAGTGTTCATTGGAAAGAATCAACAACCAATTGATAACGATTAAGCAAGGCTTTAGGGGTAAAAGTCGTATTTTTCTCTTTTGGTTTATGCAAATTTCCTTTACTTATGCTACAATAGGGAAAAAGCATGTTGATTGGAGTAAAAAAATGAAAGCAGTTATCACGGTTGTTGGCAAGGGATAGAACAGGGATTGTGGCAGGAGTTTCTAGCAAAATTGCAGAACTTGGTTTGAATATTGATGATATTTCACAGACTGTTTTAGATGAATTTTTCACTATGATGGCGGTTGTTTCTAGTGAAGAGAAGAAAGATTTTACAGAATTACGCCATGAATTTGAAGCCTTTGGCAATACACTCAATGTTAAAATTAACATTCAAAGTGCAGCGATTTTTGACGCTATGTACAATATCTAATAGAGGTGAAAAAATGGATATAAAGCAAGTTACTGAAACCATTTCCATGATTGAGGAGCAAAATTTTGATATTCGGACGATTACCATGGGGATTTCACTTCTCGACTGTATTGATACGGATATTGAGCGAGCAGCAGAAAAAATCTATCAAAAGATCACCAGGAAAGCTAAAGATTTGGTGGCAGTTGGTGATGAAATAGCCGCGGAGCTGGGTATTCCCATTGTCAACAAGCGTGTCTCGGTGACTCCGATCGCCTTGATTGGCGCTGCGACAGATAGTGATGACTATGTGCCTTTGGCAAAAAGCACTGGATCGAGCAGCAAAAAGAAATCGGTGTCGATTTTATCGGTGGTTTTTCTGCACTGGTGCAAAAGGGTTATCAAAAAGGGGATGAAATCCTTATCCGTTCCATTCCGCGAGCTTTAGCGGAGACTGATAAGGTTTGCTCATCTGTTAATATTGGATCCACCAAGTCAGGAATCAATATGACAGCAGTTGCAGATATGGGACGTGTTATCAAAGAAACTGCAGAACTTTCTGACATGGGGGCAGCGAAACTAGTTGTCTTTTGCTAATGCGGTCGAGGATAATCCTTTTATGGCGGGTGCTTTTTCATGGCGTTGGCGAAGCTGATGTCGTCATCAATGTAGGCGTGTCTGGGACCTGGTGTCGTCAAACGTGCCCTTGAAAAAGTTCGTGGCGAAAGTTTTGATGTAGTGGCGAAACAGTCAAGAAAACAGCCTTTTAAAAATCACTCGTGATCGGTCAACTTGTCGGACAGATGGCTAGTGAGCGCCTGAGTGTGAAATTCGGGATTGTTGATTTGAGCTTGGCACCAACGCCAGCTGTTGGGTGACTCTGTCGCTCGCGTTCTGGAAGAAATGGGATTGAAACGGTCGGTACGCATGGAACGACGCCGCTCTGGCTTTGCTCAATGACCAAGTCAAAAAGGTGGCGTCATGGCTTTGCAATCAAGTTGGCGGTTTGTCAGGTGCTTTTATTCCAGTATCAGAAGACGAAGGGGATGATAGCAGCGAGTTCAAAAACGATCTCTCAATCTAGAAAAAAATTAGAAGCCATGACTCGCTATTTGCTCAGTAGGCTTGGATATGATTGCGATTCCAGCAGATACACCTTCTGAAACCATCTGCAGCCATGATTGCAGATGAAGCCGCTATTGGGTGTTATCAATCAAAAGACAACAGCGGTACGGATTATTCCTAAAGGAAAAGAAGGCGACATGATTGAGTTCGGCGGTCTTTTTAGGGGACGGCACCAGTGATGAGAGTCAATAAAGCTTCATCAGCTGATTTTTATCGCGCTGGTGGACAAATTCCAGCACCGATTCATGGTTTTAAAAATTAAAATGAGAGTGGGACAGAAATCAGTAGTTTCGTAGAAACTTGATTTCATCGTCCCTCCCCGCACGGTTGAGTAGGGGCTGTAAAGTTGATTATCAACGTATTAGGATCCACTCAGCCACTGCGTCTTATAATTATGACTATATAAGCAAAGGAAGCTGAGCAATTTGTTCCAGCTTCTTCTTTTGAGAAGGAGATTAAAATGGCAAAAACAAAAATTATACATTATTCGTCATGGGAAAAACGATGTTTAATACGATTGGTCGGGCGCAAGGTTGGAGTGATACGCCGCTTACGGCTGAAGGGGAACGTGGCATCCATGAATTAGGAATCGGTCTACGAGAATCAGGGCTTGCATTTACAAGGGCTTTTTCCAGCGATTCTGGGCGGACAATTCAGACCATGGGATTGTCCTTGAAGAGCTCGGTTTAACAGGCAAAATTCTTATACCTGCTGACAAACGGATTCGTGAATGGTGTTTTGGCAGTTTCGATGGTGCTTATGGTGGCGATCTGTTTCATGGCGTGATTCCACGAGTGCTGGATGTTGAAGACTATAAGAAACTAACCTTGCAGGGAACTGGCAGACGGTCTAGTCGAAGTGGATACAGCTGGCTGGGCAGAACCTTGGGAACAAAGTTGAGTGGACGTATTTCTAGAAGGTTTTACAGCCATTGCCAAAAGAGGTAGAAGCTTTTACTGGCGGGGCAACGCTCTTGTCGTCAGCCACAGCATGACAATCGGTGCCTTTTGCTTGTTTGATTGATCCGTCTATTATTTTTAAAATCCTGGTGTACAAAAATGGCAGTGTAACGGTCGTGGAGTATGAAAATGGGAAATTCACCATTCAAGTGTTAGGAGACATGTCTTATCGCCAAGTGGGTGCTAAGATACTGGAAAGAACACGAATCATGCAAAAACAGAGATGATGAAAAAGTTGATTTTTACGAATGGTGACTTTATCTTACTCCTGATTTTTCTTTCATCTCAAACGACTTTTCTGCAAAAAAATGATATAATATAGTAAGAAAAACGGAGGTGAAATATGGCAAAAACAAGATTATACATTGTTCGCCATGGGAAGACTATGTTTAATACAATCGGTCGGGCACAAGGCTGGTCTGATACGCCTTTGACCGCTGCAGGAGAACGTGGCATTCATGAGCTAGGAATTGGACTTCGCGAGTCGGGGCTGCAATTTGCAAAAAGCTTTTTCTAGCGATAGCGGGCGGACGATTCAAACCATGGGAATTATGCTAGAGGAACTCGGATTAACCGGACGTATTCCTTATTGCACAGACAAACGACTTCGCGAATGGTGTTTTGGTAGTTTTGATGGAGCTTATGATGGTGAATTGTTTATGGGAGTGATGCCTCGTGTTTTCAATGTAGAGCATGTTCATCAATTGAGTTATCCTGAGCTGGCTGAAGGGTCTAGTAGAGGTTGATACAGCTGGTTGAGCTGAGAGCTGGGACAAAATTGAGTAGCCGTATTTGGGAAGGATTTTTCAGATATTGCCAAGGAAATCGAAGCTGCTGGTGGAGGCAATGCACTGATTGTTAGTCATGGTATGACCATTGGAACATTTGATGACCTCATTGACCAAACAAGACCACATGGTTTGAGACAATGGTAGTGTGACCGTCATTGAATACGAGAATGGTCAGTTTACAGTTGACTGCATTGGAGATATGTCTTATCGTGAGGTTGGCAAGAAAATACTGGATGACGGTGAGCAAGAGTAGTTTTAGTAGTGCAATTCGTGTGAATTTGCTACGGTTTTATTTAACATTGAGGAAAGCTTTAAGATTTATAACATCTTCTATAAGATATTTTGTAGGTCCTCAGACTGATTTTTAGCACTCTTTTTAAAAAGAGTGCTAATTTTTTGAGTTTTTGCCTTGACTTTAAAAATGAACCGTGTATAATAGAATTATAAGTTAGCACTCAGGTGTTTAGAGTGCTAAAAAGAAAATCTCATATCCCAGCTGAAAGCTGAAAGGGGTGATGTCATGGTAACGGAACGTCAGAATGAGATTTTAAACTTGATCATTGACATCTTTACAAAGACCCATGAGCCAGTCGGATCCAAAGCCCTACAAGAAACAATCCAGTCTAGCAGCGCGACGATTCGTAATGATATGGCTGTTCTTGAAAAAGCAGGGGCTTTTGGAAAAAGCGCACACATCAAGCGGACGCAAGCCAAGTGTGGCGGGTTTTCAATACTTTGTCAAACATTCCCTTTCCTTTGATCGTCTTGCTGAAAATGAACTCTACGAAGTAATCAAGGCATTTGACCGTGAATTCTTCAAACTAGAGGATGTTCTTCAACAGGCAGCAGACGTTCTTTCAATGCTAAGTGGATGTACGGTGGTAGCACTTGATGTAGAACCGAGTCAACAACGCTTGACAGCTTTTGACATTGTGATTCTCAGCCAGCATACAGCTTTTAGCGGTCTTCACTTTGGATGAGTCCAATACGATTACCAGCCAGTTCATGATTCCCCGTAATTTCTTGCGAGGTGATTTGATTCAGCTGAAAAGAATTGATACAGGAACGTTTCTTAGGACAAACAGTTCTTGATATTCACTATAAGATTCGGACAGAGATTCCACAGATTATTCAGCGTTATTTTACAACGACCGATAATGTTATGGATCTTTTTCGAGCATATCTTTTTAGTGATATTTTTCAAAGAAAAATGTCATTGTATCTGGTAAGGTGAAGTTGCTGAAATTTTTTTCAGATCTAAAGAGTTATCAATTCTTTGACCAACCGCAACAAAGTGGCTTTTTGAAATTCGAGATAGTTTAGCTGAAGATCAAATGCAGACGGTGCGCGTGGCGGATAGCAGAGAAAGTAGTCTGGCGAATTTGACGCTCATCTCTAGCAAATTTCTCATTCCTTACCGAGGGATTTGGCATGCTAGCGGTCGTTGGACCAGTCAATTTAGATTATCAGCGAGTTGTCAGTCAACTCAATGTTGTCAATCGCGTTTTTAACGATGAAGCTCACAGATTTTTATAGATATCTGAGTAGCAATCATTATGAAGTGCATTAAGGCGACAAAGCTGATAGCTATAGATAGAAAAAAATAATCAAAAGATCATAAGGAGGTGCCTAGTGGCAGAAGAAAAACAGCAAGAAGAAGTAAAAAAGAGGACGTTTCGGTAGAAGAAACGTCTGAAGAAACAACAGAGGTAGCTCCTGAGAAGTCTGAATTGGACTTGGCGAATGAGCGCGCAGACGAATTTGAAAACAAATATCTTCGTGCAGCTGCTGAAATGCAAAATATTCAGCGCCGAGCAAATGAAGAACGTCAACAATTGCAGAAATATCGTAGCCAAGACTTAGGGAAAAGCAATCCTTCCTTCGCTGGACAACTTAGAACGTGCCTTGGCAGTTGAAGGATTGACTGATGATGTCCGAAAAGGGCTAGAAATGGTACAGGAAAGTTTGATTGCCGCTCTTAAAGATGAAGGAATTGAAGAGGTTCCATAGACGGTGAGTTTGATCACAACTTCCATATGGCTATTCAGACGGTGCCGGCAGATGATGATCACCCAGCTGGAAGCATCGCACAAGTCTTCCAAAAGGGCTATAAACTCCATGAACGTCTCCTAAGACCAGCTATGGTAGTAGTAGCAGAATAAAAAGATCTCGTCCGAAACGACGGTAAACTATGAAGAAAAGAAAATATATTTTCGCTCTACTAAACCGTGAGCGAAGCGAACAATTAGCGACACTCTTCACCGTGGTGCTCTCTGCGCAAACTTTAATAAAGAGATTGACTTAATCAAGCTCTGATGGCGCCGCCACTTAAGAAGAGTATCAAAAAGAAATTCTAAATAAAGAGGAAAAAAATAATGAGCAAAATTATTGGTATTGACTTAGGTACAACAAATTCAGCAGTTGCAGTTCTTGAAGGAACTGAAAGCAAAAATTATCGCAAATCCAGAAGGTAACCGTACAACACCGTCAGTTGTGTCTTTCAAAAACGGTGAAATCATCGTTGGTGACGCAGCAAAACGTCAAGCGGTGACAAACCCTGATACGATTATCTCCATTAAATCAAAAATGGAACTTCTGAAAAAGTTTCAGCAAATGGAAAAGAGTATACTCTACAAGAAATCTCAGCTATGATTCTTCAATATTTGAAAAGGCTATGCTGAAGATTACCTTGGTGAAAAAGTAACCAAAGCAGTTATCACAGTTCCTGCTTACTTCAACGATGCGCAACGTCAAGCAACTAAAGATGCTGGTAAAAATTGCTGGTCTTGAAGTAGAACGGATTGTCAACGAACCAACAGCAGCAGCCCTTGCTTATGGTTTGGACAAGACAGATAAAGAAGAAAAATCCTTGTATTTGACCTTGGTGGTGGTACATTTGACGTGTCAATCCTTGAATTAGGCGACGGTGTCTTTGATGTGCTAGCAACTGCAGGGGACAACAAACTCGGTGGTGATGACTTTGACCAAAAAGATTATCGACCATATGGTAGCAGAGTTCAAGAAAGAAAATGGTATTGATTTGTCAACTGACAAGATGGCTCTTCAACGTTTGAAAGGATGCGGCTGAAAAAAAGCTAAGAAAGACCTTTCAGGTGTAACTTCTACTCAAATCAGCTTGCCGTTTCATCACTGCTGGGAGACGCTGGACCTCTCCACTTGGAAATGACTCTGACACGTGCGAAAATTTGACGACTTGACTCGTGACCTTGTGGATCGCACAAAAAGAACCTGTTCGTCGTGCATTGTCTGACGCTGGTCTTAGCTTGTCAGAAATTGATGAAGTTATTCTTGTTGGTGGTTCAACACGTATCCCAGCCGTTGTGGAAGCTGTTAAAGGCTGAAACTGGTAAAGAACCAAACAAATCTGTAAACCCTGACGAAGTGGTTGCTATGGGTGCTGCTATCCAAGGTGGTGTGATTACTGGTGATGTTAAAGACGTCGTTCTTCTTGACGTAACACCGTTGTCACTTGGTATCGAAACTATGGGTGGTGTATTTACAAAACTTATTGACCGCAACACGACTATCCCAACTTCTAAGTCACAAGTCTTCTCTACAGCAGCAGATAATCAGCCAGCCGTTGATATCCATGTTCTTCAAGGTGAACGCCCAATGGCAGCAGACAACAAGACACTTGGACGTTTCCAATTGACTGACATTCCTGCTGCTCCTCGTGGTATCCCTCAAATCGAAGTAACATTTGACATTGATAAGAACGGTATCGTGTCTGTTAAAGGCAAAAAGACCTTGGTACGCAAAAAGAACAACACATCGTTATTCAATCGAACTCCGGTTTGACAGACGAAGAAATTGACCGCATGATGAAAGATGCAGAAGCAAACGCCGAAGCAGATAAAAAAACGTAAAGAAGAAGTAGATCTTCGCAACGAAGTGGATCAAAGCTATCTTTTGCAACTGAAAAAGACAATCAAAGAAACAGAAGGCAAAAGGCTTTGATGCAGAACGTGACGCTGCTCAAGCTGCTCTTGATGAACTTAAGAAAAGCTCAAGACAGATAACAACTTTGATGACATGAAAGCAAAACTTGAAAGCACTCAATGAAAAAAAGCGCAAGCCCTCGCTGTGAAACTTTACAGAACAAGCAGCTGCAGCCCAACAAGCTCAAGCAGGAGCAGAAGGAGCAAGTCAAACAAATACAGGCGACAACAAAGGTGATGATGTCGTAGACGGTGAGTTTACTGAGAAATAAGATGCCAAAAAATGGCTACTAAGTAGCTCATCTGCTAACGCTTGCCACTATAAGGCGGTCAAGCTAGGCGGCTTACTAGCTCGAAAAACAAAGAAAAAAATCGTCTTTGCTTTCTCCCGTCGTAACGATGAGATAGGAGTACCTCAGGAAAATCCTGAAAACCTCCTTTGTCACATCTTGGCAAGAACGATTGCGGATTATAATTTAGTGCTTGCTCAATCTTACTTGTAGCCGATTTGTAACAGATAAATTCAGGGGTTGATAAACCAACCTCTGTTTTTGGATAAATGAATGAGAACTGAACCCTGACCCTAAATATTGGTTCGTTCTCGTAACAATAACAGAAAGGACAAAGAGTGTTCATGAATTGAACACGAGCGGAAAGACTCGTGAAATTAGATAGACTTTTTCCAGAAATCTCGGATTTCTTCGTCAGAAACTCCTATTTTCAGCTCGCTTTCTGTTAACGCTCTTTAGTATCTTATATGAACAATACAGAATTTTACGACCGTTTAGGGCGTTTTCAAAAACGCATCTCAGGATGAGATTAAGAAAGCCTATCGGAAATTATCAAAAAAATATCATCCAGATATCAATAAAGAACCGGGTGCTGAAGAGAAATACAAAGAAGTCCAAGAGGCTTATGAAACCTTGAGTGATGAGCAAAAACGGGCAGCCTATGACCAATATGGTGCTGCGGGTGCTAATGGAGGCTTCGGCGGTGGAGCTGGCGGTTTTGGAGGCTTTGACGGTTCTAGCTTTGGTGGCTTTGAAGATATTTTCTCTAGCTTCTTTGGTGGAGGTGGTGCAAGTCGCAATCCCAACGCACCTCGTCAAGGGGATGATCTGCAATATCGGGTCAACCTTAAGTTTGAAGAAGCGATTTTTGGTACAGATAAAGAAATTAAATACAATCGTGAGGCGACTTGCCATACTTGTCACGGTTCGGGTGCGAAACCAGGAACTAGTCCAATAACTTGTAGTCGCTGTCACGGATCTGGTGTCATCAATGTGGATACGCAAACCCCACTTGACATGATGCGTCGTCAAGTCACTTGTGATGTCTGCCATGGGCGCGGACAAGAAATCAAAGATTCTTGTCAAACCTGTCATGGAACAGGGCATGAAAAACAAGCTCATAGCGTTCATGTAAAAATCCCTGCAGGTGTTGAAACTGGTCAACAAGTTCGCTTGTCTGGTCAAGGGAGGCCGGTTTCAACGGTGGACCGTACGGAGATCTATATGTCGTCGTTCAGGTGGAATCAAGTGATAAGTTTGAGCGGGATGGATCAACCATTTATTACAAACTGAATCTCAACTTTGTTCAGGCAGCTCTTGGAGATAGCGTTGAAATTCCGACCGTTCACGGAGATGGAATTAACCATTCCAGAAGGAACGCAAACAGGCAAACGATTCCGCCTTCGTGGAAAAAGGAGCGCCGAGTCTTCGTGGTGGTAGCATGGGTGACCAATATGTCACGGTCAATGTTGTGACACCGACAGGACTTAATGACAAACAAAAAAAGCAGCGTTGAAAAGATTTCGCAGAAGCTGGTGATATGAAAGTCAATCCAAAGAAAAAAAGGTTTCTTTGATAAAAATGAAAGATGCCTTTTGAGGAGAATAAGAAAAAGAGCAGTTTTGACGCTGTTCTTTCATATTATAAGTGATAAAATATGCTGTATTTCATCTTTCGGTGATGACGTCTTATACCATTGTGTGGAAACAAGTTTTGTAGAAAATCTGGGTAGGCTTTGTACTCATCCATTCGATCTAGTGGAATCCATTCAACTGTTTCATCGAGGAGAGAGCTTTGGGAACTGTTTGTCCTTTTTGACTTTCATAAGATAGTAAAAGGAAATTTCATGGCAATCTAGACCAGCTTAAACTTGCCAGAATTTTGTTGGAAAAAAATTTTTCGTGAATGAACAGCAATCGATCGATTTCGTATCCTGTCCAGTTTCTTCCTTAACTTTCTCGAAGAATAGCTTTCTTCTGATGTTTCTCCCAAAGCTGAACAGCTCCACCTAAACGGATAAAAGATAATCCTCGTTTGGATTGGTCATGAAAAGCAAAGCAGCGCCTCTTCAATAATGACGGCAGCTGCTCGATAACGAAATCGTAGATTTCTTTTGCAAAAAGTAATATCAGTCATTTATCTTTCCTCCTGTATTCTAGTGTAGCATATTTTCAATGAAAACCTGTACCCGGACAGTTTTGTTTTTTTACAGTCTTGCGAGGGGCTTTTTTTCTTGTTACAATAAACACATGACACGATATAAAGCGATTATTTCTTATGACGGTCATGATTTTGCTGGTTTTCAGCGGCAACCTCATGCTCGCAGCGTTCAAGAAGAGATTGAAAAGACTTTAACTAAAAATCAATAGAGGAAAGCCTGTCATCGTTCATGGAGCTGGACGCACCGACAGCGCGTTCATGCGCTTGGGGCAGGTTATTCATTTTGATTTACCGCAAAAAAGAGATGAAGAAAAACTACGTTTCGCACTTGATACGCAGACACCGGAAGACATTGATTTTATTAGCGTAGAAGAGGTGAATGAAGATTTTCATTCAAGATATTGTAAACACAGCAAGACCTATGAATTTATAGTAGATATCGGGACGTCCTAAAAATCCTATGATGCGCCATTATGCAACCCATTTTCCTTATCCTTTGGATATTTCTTTAATGAAAAATGCTATTGCAAAGCTTAGAAGGAACTCACGATTTTACAGGTTTCACAGCTTCAGGGACTAGTGTGGAAAAAATAAAGTTCGGACGATTACAGAAGCTACGCTTAGACTTTGATGAGAAACGCAACTTTTCTGATGTTTACTTTTTCTGGCAATGGATTTTTATATAAGCAAATCCGCAATATGGTCGGGACATTGCTGAAGATTGGCAACGGTCGAATGCCAGTTGAGCAGATTGATAGAATTTTTAACAGAGAAAAGATCGTCATTTGGCTGGACCAACAGCAGCACCAAAACGGACTTTATCTAAAGGAGATACGATATGAAGAATAACTTTATTTTAGCTATATCAGGGAAATGATATTTTTAGTGGTGGCGGACTGCATGCTGATTTAGCAACCTACACGGTCAACCAACTGCATGGTTTTGTGGCGGTGACTTGCTTGACCGCTATGACAGAGCAAGGTTTTGAGGTTATTCCTGTAGACACGACCGTCTTTGCTCAGCAGCTCAATTCTCTCAAGGATGTACCTTTCTCAGCTATTAAATTGGGGCTTTTTGCCCAATGTAGAAGTGGTAGATTTGGCTTTGGATTTTGTGAAAAGCTCATGTAGAGATTCCTGTTGTGTTAGACCCTGTCTTAGTTTGCAAGGAAACCCATGATGTGGAGGTTTCGGCACTTCGAGATGAACTCATCAAGTTTTTCCCTTATACAAACATTATCACGCCCTAATTTACCAGAAGCCGAACTCTTGGCTCAAAAAGAATTGCGAACATTGGAGGATGTCAAAAGAAGCGGCTAAACTTCTCCATTCCTTGGGGGCTAAATCCGTTGTTATCAAAGGAGGAAATCGCTTAGATACTCAAAAAAAGCAATTGATGTTTACTATGACGGAGAACAATTTCAAAATTTTGGAATCACCTGTTTTTAGAAAAACAATAACACGGGTGCTGGCTGTACCTTTGCTTCCAGCATTGCCAGTCAGTTATTACTAGGGAAAATCAACTTTTGAAGCAGTTCAAAATTCAAAAGAATTTGTTTACCGAGCTATCCAACATTCAGACCAATATGGAGTTGTTCAATATGAAAAAAAGAATCAGACGCATAAACTTGTCCTTTTTATCTATGATTGCTGCTTTGACAGTTGTTTTGGGATATTATTTAAAAAAATTCCAACACCCAACAGGGAATTTTAACTTTTCTTGACGCAGGAATTTTTCTTTACCGCCTTTTATTTTGGTAGAAAAAGAAGGAGCAATTGTTGGTGGTTTAGCCGGATTTCTTATTGATTTGATTTCAGGGTTATCCTCAGTGGATGTTTTTTTAGCTTGTTCTTTCATGGTCTGCAAGGTTATTTTGCTGGGTTTTAAAGGGAAAAAGTCGTTATCTTGGTTTAGTATTAGCGACGCTTGTTATGGTAGGAGGTTATGCTCTGCTTCCACGATCATGCATGGTTGGGGAGCAGCTTTTCCAGAAATATTTCCTAACTTTTGCCAAAAATACCTTAGGAATGGTCGTCGGGGCAATCTTAAATAAACTGTTGGTAGATGTTTTGAAAAAAATAAAGTAAATAAGGGGCGTTGTGCCCTTTTTACTTTTTAAGAATTTTCAGTTTGTAAAAGCGATAAAAAATCATTTATAATACAATTAAAACGAGGGTGAAATCATGGATTTACAAAAACTTGAAAGAAAACAAACACAAATCATTTTAGCAGATGTTTTAGAAAAATCAGCACTTTCTTCCGGTGATATTTTTGTACTGGGCTTGTCTTCCAGTGAGGTGATTGGAGGACATATTGGAAAAAAATTCCAGCCAAGAAGTGGGAGAAGTTATTGTAAAAAACTATGCTGGAGTTGTTATCCGAGCGTAGTCTTTATTTAGCTGTTCAAGGCTGCGAACATGTGAATCGCGCTTTGGTCGTGGAGAAAAGAATTGGCGCAGAAACAAAATCTAGAAATTGTCAATGTCTTGCCAACTCTGCATGCCGGTGGAAGCGGGTCAATTAGCTGCATTTTAAATATATGAACAATCCAGTTGAAGTGGAATTTATCACGGCTCAAGCGGGGCTGGATATCGGAGATACAGCAATTGGTATGCATATCAAAGCACGTCCAAATTCCCAGTTCGACCAATTTTGAGAGAACTAGGAGAAGCGCATGTGACTGCGCTTGCCAGTCGTCCAAAGCTAATCGGTGGAGTACGATGCTGCTTACCAAAAAGGATAAAAATTCGGAAAAGCATAAAGAGCAAAAATCAGCAAATAGACGGAAAAATCATTAAATTTTTCATTAGAAAATTTTGTGAAATTAACGTGTATTTATGGTATAATTGATTGTATTCAATAAATTTTTAAGGAGAAATGACAGAATGTCTGTATCATTTGAAAAACAAAGAAACAAATCGCGGAGTTTTGACATTTACAATCAGTCAAGAACAAATCAAGCCAGAATTGGATCGCGTGTTTAACTCAGTTAAGAAAACTCTGAATGTACCAGGTTTCCGTAAAGGTCATCTTCCTCGTCCGGTGTTTAACCAAAAATTTTGGGTGAAGAAGCTCTTTACCAAGACACACTGAACGCCCTTCTCCCAGCTGCTTATGAAGCTGCAGTTAAAGAAGCAGAAATTGAAGTTGTTGCCCAACCACAATTTGACGTGGCTTCTATGGAAAAAGGTCAAGATTGGACCATTACCGCTGAAGTAGTTACAAAACCTGAAGTAAAATTAGGTGAATATAAAAATCTAGAAGTGTCTGTTGATGTCTCTAAAGAAGTATCTGATGCAGATGTAGACGCAAGAATTGAACGTGAGCGCAACAATTTAGCAGAGCTTGTATTGAAAAGAAGACAAGGCTGCTAAAGGCGATACAGTTGTGATTGATTTTGTTGGAACGGTTGACGGCGTTGAATTTGACGGCGGTAAAGGAGATAACTTCTCACTTGAACTTGGAAGCGGTCAATTCATTCCAGGTTTTGAGGATCAATTGGTTGGACATGCTGCTGGTGAAACAGTAGAAGTAAACGTGACATTCCCAGAAGACTATCAAGCAACAGACCTTGCAGGTAAAGATGCTAAAGTTTGTTACAACCATTCATGAAGTCAAAGAAAAAGAAGTTCCAGAACTAGATGATGAACTAGCGAAAGACATTGATGAAGATGTTGAAACACTTGACGAATTAAAAGAAAAAAATACCGCAAAAGAATTAGCTGAATCAAAAGAAATTGCTTTTGATGACGCAGTCGAATCTGCAGCGCTTGATCTTGCAGTAGAAAAATGCAGAAATCGTTGAGTTGCCAGAAGAAATGGTTCACGAAGAAGTTCACCGCTCTGTGAAATGAATTCCTTGAAACATGCAACGTCAAGGTATTTCACCAGATATGTATTTCCAAATCACTGGTACAACGCAAGAAGATCTTCACAAAGCAACATGAAGCTGACGCTGAAAAACGTACTAAGACAAACCTTGTGATTGAAGCTGTTGCGAAAGCAGAAGGATTTGAAGCAAGTGATGAAGATATTGAAGCAGAAATTGCTTCTCTTGCCGCTGATTACAATATGGAAGTAGAACGCGTTCGTCAACTTCTTTTCAGCAGATATGTTGAAACATGATATTGTGATTAAAAAAAGCCGTTGAATTGATTACAAGTACTGCAAAAAGTAAAATAATCGAGCGATAACATAAGGCAAGTTCAGTCAGAGAATTGGCTGAATTGCCTTTTTGCTTCTTTTTATATAAAAGCGGAAGTCATTTTGGTAAAAAAATGGTGATTTTCTTGAATAGAGGATAAAATTCTTTTGACGAAAGAAGATTTTTATCGTACAATAAAAAGTAGCGAAAAATTCAATAAATTAAATATTTGAGAGCCAACAGGGCAGAAGCCCTCAGACTTAAAAAGGAGATTGACTTTGGAATTAGAAGTATTTGTTGGACAAGAAAAAAAGTGAACTTTCTATGATTGAAGTAGCGCGTGCTATCTTAGAAACACGTGGTCGTCAATCATGAAATGTATTTTAATGATCTTGTCAATGAAATTCAAAAATTACCTTGAAAAAAATCAAATAGTGATATTCGTGAAGCCTTGCCACTTTTTTTATACAGAGCTAAATGTAGACGGCAGTTTCATTCCTCTTGGAGATAATAAATGGGGCTTGCGTTCATGGTATGCGATTGACGAGGTGGATGAAGAAATTATCACACTTGAAGAAGATGATGAAGAAACTCCGAAGAAACGGAAGAAGAAACGTGTGAACGCCTTTTATGGACGGTGATGAAAATGCTATTGATTACAGTGATGATGATCCAGAAGATGAAGACTCATACGAAGCTGATCCCTGCTCTAAGTTATGACGAGGACAATCCGGACGACGAGAAGAGTGAAGTTGAAGCGTATGATGCTGAAATCAATGAAATTGCACCTGATGATTTAGGGTGAAGAAGTCGAACTCAATGAAGAGGACGAAGATTATTCTGACGATGAAGTAGATGGAGAAGATGAAGAATAGTCAAATTTAATGATGTATTCTTATTTTCTTATTTGACAAAAGTTTTATTCTGCGATATTATAATATCGGGCACTTCTTTTAAGAAGTCGAGCTCCCTAGCTCTAGGGAGCTGTTTTTGTTTTTACTATTCAAGTGAACACGTCTTAAAAAGACAGATTGATGACGTTGTCCCCATTTTTATGTATAAGGAGTATTTATGGCAACAAAAATATATTTTTTTGTTACAGGTGGTGTAGTTAGTTCGATTGGTAAAGGGATTGTAGCAGCAAGTCTTGGTCGTCTTTTGAAAAACCGTGGTCTTAAGGTAACCATTCAAAAGTTTGACCCCATATATCAATATCGACCCAGGAACGATGAGTCCTTACCAACACGGGGAAGTGTTTCGTGACGGACGACGGTGCAGAAACAGACTTGGATCTGAGGGCACTATGAACGTTTTATTGATATTAACCTAAATAAATATTCAAATGTCACAACAGGGTAAGATTTATAGTGAAGTTCTTCGTAAAAGAGCGTAAAGGTGAGTATCTTGGAGCAACTGTTCAAGTCATTCCACACATTACAGATGCTCTAAAAAGAAAAAAAGATTAAACGCGCTGCAACGACAACCGACTCTGACGTGATTATCACAGAAGTAGGAGGAACTGTTGGAGATATTGAAAGTTTGCCATTCTTAGAAGCACTTCGTCAAATGAAGGCAGATGTTGGTGCAGATAATGTGATGTATATCCACACGACATTGCTTCCTTATCTGAAAGGCAGCTGGGGAAATGAAAACGAAGCCCAACTCAACATTCTGTAAAAGAATTGCGTGGTCTGGGAATTCAACCGAATATGCTGGTCATTCGTACTGAAAAAGCCGGCTGGTCAAAATATTAAGAACAAATTGGCACAATTTTTGTGACGTAGCACCAGAAGCAGTGATTGAGTCGCTAGATGTGGAACATTTGTATCAAATTCCGCTGAATTTGCAAGCACAAAACATGGACCAAATCGTTTGTGATCACTTGAAGTTGGACGTGCCAGAAGCAGATATGACAGATTGGTCTGCTATGGTTGATAAAGTCATGAACTTGAAGAAACAAGTGAAAATTGCGCTTGTTGGGAAATATGTGGAGTTGCCAGATGCGTATATCTCTGTTGTAGAAGCTCTCAAGCACTCTGGTTATGCCAATGATGCAGAAATCAAGCTGAATTGGGTCAATGCGAAATGATGTCACAACTGAAAATGTCGCCGAATTGTTGAAAGATGCAGACGGGATTATTGTGCCAGGGTGGGATTTGGTCATCGCGGAACCGAAGGAAAGATTGCGACCATTCAATATGCGCGTGAAAATGATGTGCCAATGCTTGGAATTTGCCTTGGTATGCAGTTGACTTGTGTTGAATTTGCTCGCCATGTGCTGGGATTTGATGATGCTAATTCTTCAGAACTAAATCCAGATACGAAACATCCTGTTATAGATTTGATGCGGGATCAGATTGATGTAGAAGATATGGGAGGAACGCTTCGCTTTAGGACTTTATCCGTCTAAGTTGAAACGCGGTTCCAAAAGCGGCTGCAGCTTATGACAATCAAGAAGTTGTTCAGCGTCGTCACCGCCACCGTTACGAATTTAACAATGAATTCCGTCAACAATTTGAAGATGCTGGTTTTGTCTTCTCAGGAGTTTCACCTGATAATCGTCTGGTGGAAATTGTTGAAATTCCAGAAAAATCAAATTCTTTGTGGCTTGTCAATACCACCCAGAATTATCCAGCCGTCCCTAATCGTCCAGAAGGACTTTATACAGCTTTTGTTACAGCAGCGGTTGAAAATAGTGAAAAATAATAGAATGGGACAGGCTCATGATTGGTATCACAGCCCCTATTCCAGTCTTTTAATATCTTTTCATAGAGAGAAAATCTTGTCAGTATGACTGATAGTACAGATTTTTAAAGAAACTAAACAGATTGTCATAAAAACAGTGGTCTCAATAAAAATAAGACTTTTTGAATGAGTTGATAGTTAATCAATTCCCAAATTATAAATACGGAGGTGGATCATGATGAAGTTTATACTGAATGAAAGTATCGTAATGCTTGGGATTAAAAAAATGTGGTTATTGGCATCGCTAAAAAATGTAGATCCCACATGCACCTTTACCTGCTTCATTTTTTTGAAAAAAAGCAAAAAGAGATGGAAAAAGTGGGCATTGAATTGCGATATCGATGAGGTGTCTGATACTCCAGTCATTCAAGGCTACAAGGATTTATTGCAAAGTGTCGGACGTAGTGTCAAGAAGAATCCTCCTACCGTTTTGGCGCTTTATTCGGAATATTCGACATCGTGAATCCATCCCGAATATTAATAGTATTATTGATATTTATAATGTTGAATCTTTACATTCTTTATTAGCCATTGGTGGGCATGATTTGGATAAAAATAGAGGGCAAATAGAGTTTACGGTTAGTCAAAAATGAAGACGTTTTTTTCTACCGATTTTATCTACGGAAAAAAACATGTTTCTCACACTGGATTATGTCTATCGTGATCAAAAAGGAATTTTAGCATGGTTGGACGTTCGTGATGGAGAACATTATAAATTTGATGACGAGACAAAGAATGCTATTTTTATCATTCAAGGAAATGCTCATACATCTGTTGAAATGCGTTTAGAAGCACTGAAGCGCATTGAGAACGATTTAGCAGAATGTATGCCGAAATCTGGATTTTGAAACGTATGTCATTCACCCAGAGGGAAATAACCTAAAAAGCAATGTATCCATCAATAGGATACGAGAAGTGAGTCCGTTGTTTGAAAAGCATTTCGGCTCACAACAACGTTTTTGTTGAAAGATTTGTTTTGAAAAATTCTTTTACTTTTTAGTGAAGATATAGTATAATATAGAATATATCATACTTTCGGAGGTATCTATGAAAAAAAGTAAAATCATCGCAGTTGCGGGGTTAGCTCTTTTAACTTCTGGTCTTTTAGCTGCTTGCTCGGGTTCGAAATCGAACTCAGCTGAAACAAAGTTTGGTTATGTGTATACTAGTGATCCAGAAACTTTGGATTATGTAACATCAGGAAAAGCAACCACTAGCGATCTTGTGACAAATGGAGTTGACGGATTGTTAGAAAATGACAAATATGGAAATCTTGTACCATCAATGGCTAAGTCATGGACTGTATCAAAAGATGGTTTAACCTATACTTATAAACTTCGTAAGGATGCCAAATGGTACACATCAGAAGGGCGAAGAATATGCGAAGTTAAAGCGCAAGACTTTTGTAACTGGTTTGAAACATGCTGCTGATAAGAAATCTAGAGGCTCTTTTATCTTGGTTCAAAACTCAATTAAAGGTTTGGATGCTTACGTAAATGGTCAAACAAAAAGACTTTTCAACGGTAGGCGTGAAAGCAGTCGATGATTATACAGTCCAGTATACGCTGAACCAGCCAGAACCATACTGGAATTCAAAGAACAACGTCAGCTATTCTATGGCCAATCAATGCAGAATTTTTGAAATCTAAAGGGAGATAAATTCGGTCAATCAACGAATCCTAGTTCCATTCTTTACAATGGTCCATTCTTTGATGAAAAGCTATTACAGCTAAAAGTCTGCAGTAGAATATGTTAAAAACAACAATTATTGGGATAAAGATAAAGTAAATGTTGATAGCATCAAGTTGGCTTATTATGATGGTCAAGACCAAGACTCATTGGCTCGTAATTTCAAAGATGGGGCATACTCATACGCACGCCTCTTCCCAACAAGTTCAAACTTTGCAACTTTTGAAAAAGGACTTCAAAGACAATATCTATACAGCAGAAGCTGGGCTCTGGAACAGCTGCTTTTAGACCCTAATATTGACCGTCAAATCGTACAACCATACGGCTAAGAAAACAGATGAAGAAAAAATTCAACGAAAAAGGCATTGTTGAACAAAGACTTCGTCAAGCGTTTGAACTTTGCACTTGACCGCGACTCTTACGCTGCACAAGTCAATGGTAAAGAGGGCGCTGCTACAGCAATCCGTAACATGTTTGTACCATCAAATTTTGTTCAAGTTGGAGAAAAAATCATTTAGCGATGTTGTAGAAGAAAAATTAGCAAGCTATGGCGATGACTGGAAGGGTGTCAAACTAGCTGATTCACAAAACGCTTTGTACAATCCAGACAAAAGCAAAAGCGAAAATTTGCAAAAAGCAAAAGAAGCATTTGCAAGCTCAAGGTGTGAAATTCCCAATCCATTAGATGTTCCTACTAGTGGAAACTTCTAAGAACTTTCGTTGCTCGGATGCAGTCTATGAAAACAATCTGTTGAAAAAGTACTCGGCAAAGAAAAATGTTGTCATGGACTTGAATATGATGTCAGAAGACGACTGTAATGAACGTCACTTACTATGCTCCAAATGCAGCTAGAGAAGACTGGGATCTTTCAGGTGCTGTTGGTTGGAGTCCTGACTATCAAGATCCCATCTACTTACCTTGATATCTTTGAAATCAACAGCTTCTGACAATACGAAAGACTTGGTTTGGATTTTGACTCTGGTAGTGAAAATGCCGGTGCTAAAAGCAGTTGGCTTGGACGAATATAATAAATTAGTCGATGAAGCAGGTGCAGAAACAACAGACATTGCAAAACGTTATGAAAAATATGCAGCAGCACAAGCTTGGTTAACAGACAGTTCACTTGTCTTACCAACAATGGCTTCAACAGGTGCCGGAACTTTTGTGTCACGCATTCAACCGTTCTCAGGTGCATTTGCGCAAACAGGGTAGTAAAGGTAGCTCAACCTACTATAAATATATTAAAGTCGGTAAAGATGCTGTCACGAAGAAAGACTATGAAGCAGCTAAGAAGAAATGGCAAAAAGAAAAAGCTGAGTCTAATAAAAAAGCTCAAGACGAATTAGCTGATCATGTAAAATAATACATCTATAAAAGCAGGTGAAAACTCACTAAAAGGTGAGGTTTTATACCTGCTTTTTAATCTCTAAAAGGTTAATAGATTAATATAAACCTTTGATTAAATCAGGTCTCAAAAATATGTCATAAAATTTAGAAAATTCTATTTACTTTTTTTACTGTTTGTGATGCTAGAATGTATAAAAAAATAATGAATTTTGGGAGGAATATTCATGAAGAAAAAGTAAAATCATTACCCTTGCAGCGCTAGCCTTTGCTTGCAACAGGAGCTCTAGCAGCTTGTTCTGGCTCTAAAAACAAGCTCAGGGGAACAAAAACATTCTCATATGTTTATGAGCAAGATCCAGATAACTCTGAACTATTTGACAACTGGGAAAAGCAGCCACTGCAAATCTTACCAGTAATGTCATTGACGGACTCTTGGAAAATGACCGTTACGGAAATCTAGTTCCTTCTGTGGCGAAGGATTGGACAGTCTCCAAGGACGGCTTGACTTATACTTATACACTTCGTAAGGGTGTGAAATGGTACACATCAGAGGGCGAAGAGTATGCAGAAGTTAAGGCACAAGACTTTGTGACAGGCTTAAAATATGCTGCGGATAATAAATCTGATGCTATTTACTTGGTGCAAGATTCTGTTAAAGGCTTGGATGCTTACATGAAGGGTGAAAAATAAAGATTTCTCTTCTGTCGGTATCAAAGCAGTTGATGATTACACGGTTCAATACACGCTTAATCGACCAGAAAGCTTTTGGAATTCTAAAACAACAATGGGCGTTCTAGCACCAGTTAATGCAGAATTTTTGAAATCAAAAGGCAATAAATTTGCACAAGCAACAGATCCATCTAGTCTTCTTTATAATGGTCCATACTTGCTGAAATCTATCACAGCGAAATCATCTGTTGAATTTGCTAAAAATCCAAACTACTGGGATAAGAAAGAATGTGCACATTGACAACATCAAGTTGTCTCTACTATGATGGTCAAGACCAAGACAAACTTGCTAAAGGATTTAGTGATGGCTCATTTACCAATGCCAAAGTATTTTCCAACAAGTCCCAAGTTATGCTTCTGTCAGCAAGAAATACAAAAACAACATCGTTTATACTCCACAAGATGCAACGACTTACCTAGTAGCTACAAACATTGATCGTCAATCTTACAATACATACTTCAAAAGACAACAGATGCTCAAAAAACTTCTACTAAGAAAGCTTTGCTAAACAAGGATTTCCGTCAAGCGATTACCTTTTGCATTTGACCGCACAGCTTATGCATCACAGGTGAATGGTAAAGACGGTGCGACGAAGATGCTCCGTAATCTCTTTGTACCACCAACATTTGTTCAAACAGATGATAAGAGCTTTGGAGAATTGGTCAAAGAAAAATTGATTGGCTACGATGAAAGTTGGAAAGATGTCAACTTAAATGATGCGCAAGATGGGCTTTTATAATCCAACTAAAGCTAAAGAAAAATTAGCGAAATCGAAAGCAGCGCTTCAAGCAGATGGCGTTCAATTCCCAATCCACATTGATATGCCAGTTGATCAAACAGCAACTAACAAAGTTCAACGTGTGCAATCATTGAAACAATCTATTGAAAAAAATCTTGGTAAAGAAAATGTTGTGATTGATATTCAACAAATGTCTAAAGACGATGTGAATAATATCACTTACTTTTGCTGAATCTGCAGCGGCAGAAGATTGGGATCTTTCTGATAATGTTGGTTGGAGTCCAGACTTTTCAAGACCCATCTACCTATCTTGATGTCATCAAAGCCTTCAAGCGGTGAAAAGCACTAAGACTTATCTAGGATTTGATGCAGGCACGAACAACGCTGCTGCAGCACAAGTTGGTATGAACGAATATGAAAGGCTGTTGAATGAGGCTGAAAAAGAAACCACTAATACGAATGCACGCTATGAAAAATATGCTGCAGCACAAGCTTGGTTGACTGATAATGCTTTAGTCATTCCAACAACAACACTAACTGGGTCGTCCCAATTCTTTCTCGCACAGTGCCATTTTAGTAATCCATTTTGCTTGGTCAGGAAACAAAGGGAAATAGTGAAACAATTCTCTATAAATACCTTGAAACTCCAAGATGAGCCTGTGACTCAAAAATCAATACAAGAAAGCAATGGAAAAATGGAATAAAAAAAGCGCACAGAATCTAATAAAAAAGGCTCAAGAAGAACTTGCAGATCATGTTAAATAATTGAAAAAAATTAGATAAAATTTAACAGAAAAAAACAAAAAGTTCAATTATGATAAAAAAATATTCTGACAATTGATTTTACAATTAACCAGAAATTGTGATATAATTTTAAACAATCAGTTTAAAAATTGAAGGTATTCTAAAATTGAAAAATAGGTATTTGTCGTGACGCGTGGCATTTCTCTATCAGTTCCTTCGGTCTTGGCTGACAGGTTATGTTTAATAACTTAACCATAGTTATTAAAGTGGAATATCTGATGTGACTCATGCTGAATCATTAAAAATACAAAAAAGAATTAGCAGATCATGTAAAAATAAACTTCTCATCAGAACTTTCTCTAACAGGAGGGAAAGTTCTTTTGGGATTTTAAAGGAAACGGTAAATGAAGAAATATATTTTTATGCGTATCTTACGCTCTTTAGTATCTATTTTTCATGGTAACAACGCTGACTTACACCATTATCTCATACCATGGTGCCTAGAAAGTTGATTTTCAAACAGGACCCAAACTATAACAAAATAGCGACAACTCCTGATAAAAAAGCCAATTACGAAAATACGATTTTTGAGCGTATGGGTTACATTGACTACTATGATACGAAGGAATTGCAAGAAAAAGCTAGTAAAGAGAATTCTTCTGTAACAGTAGAACCTACTAAATGCAAATAAAAAATCTATGAAGCTTACATCAAAAAAAGCTGGGACGCGGTTGGAAATTGCAGAAATTTAAAGAAAGCAAGCAATTTTATGCAACTCGTGAAGTTCCAGTCTATGAACGCGTTCTTGGTTTCTATGGTAATTTGATTCAAATTGACCATACCGGTGCTGTGAAAGATGCTTCTAATCCGAACTTGAAGCGTTATATTCGCATTGAAAACGATCCTGCCATTGGTTGGTCTGTTGTTGGTTCTGGAACGAGACATAAATATTTATTGTACTTCAATAGTCAGTTTCCATTTATCCACCAAAAATTTTTGTAAGATTAAATCTAGGAACTCTTATCCGACCTATGCTAATCTTCCTGTTTTACAGGTTATTTCACAAGGGCAAGGTCAAACGAAGACATCAGAAGTTCAATTTCCAACAGGAAAGAAAACATCATCTGTTAATATTTATACGCGTACATATAAGTCTCCAAAACAAGCTGATGCACGCGATGTTGCTAATTACGGCAAAAGATGACCCTTATACGGCGACAGAGAGCAATTATCAATATCCATCTATGATTGTGAGTTCTTCTATTGTTGGGTTGATTGGTTTGCCTTGTCATACTTAATCGCCGTTCCACTTGGATCTTATATGGCTCGCTTTAAGAATACATTGTTTGATAGTATTTCAACCGGTGCTTTGACTTTCTTAATGTCACTGCCAACTATTGCCTTGGTTTATATCATTCGCTTGATTGGCTCAGCGATTGGCTTGCCTGATTCATTCCCTATTTTGGGAGCAGGTGATTGGCGCTCTTATGTGCTGCCGGCAGTCATTCTTGGACTCTTGAGTGCGCCTTGGACAGCCGTTTGGATTCGCCGTTATATGATTGACTTGCAATCACAAGATTTTGTTCGTTTTGCACGTGCAAAAGGTCTTTCTGAAAAAGAAATTTCAAATAAACATATTTTCAAAAATGCCATGGTGCCACTTGTATCCAGCATTCCAAACTCAGTTATTGGGGTTATTACAGGTGCAACTTTGACTGAAACAGTCTTTCGCTTTCCCTGGTATGGGTAAGATGTTGATTGACTCTGTTAAAGCTTCAAACAATTCTATGGTCGTTGGTCTTGTCTTTATCTTTACTTGTCTTTCTATCTTCGCTCTTCTATTGGGTGATATTCTGATGACAGTACTTGACCCACGTATTAAATTAACATCAAAAGGAGGTAAATAATGGCTACAATTGATAAGACTAAGTTCCAATTTGTCAAACGCGATGATTTTGCCTCTGAAACAATTGATGCTCCAGCCTATTCTTACTGGAAATCAGTTATGCGTCAGTTCCTAAAAAAGAAATCAACAGTTATCATGTTGGGAATTTTGGTCGCTATTATTTTGATGAGTTTCATTTATCCGATTTTCTCAGATTTTGACTTTAACGATGTCAGCAAGGTGAATGATTTCGGTGCGCGTTATATTAAACCAAATGGTCAATATTGGTTTGGTACAGATAGCAACGGAAAATCTCTTTTTGACGGAGTATGGTTTGGAGCTCGTAACTCCATCCTCATTTCTGTCATTGCAACCGTGATTAACTTAGTTATTGGTATTGTGATTGGTGGTATCTGGGGAATTTCAAAAACCGTTGACCGTATCATGATGGAAGTGTACAATATCATTTCTAACATCCCATCTCTCTTGATTGTCATTGTCTTGACTTATTCAATTGGTGCTGGTTTCTGGAACTTGATTTTTGCTATGACCATCACAGGTTGGGTTGGGATTGCTTATACAATTCGTATCCAAATCATGCGTTATCGCGACTTGGAATATAACCTTGCCAGCCGAACTTTGGGTACGCCAACACTGAAAATCATTGTGAAAAATATCATGCCACAATTGGTTTCTGTTATTGTGACACACGGCTTCGCAACTGCTTCCAAGTTTCATTTCTTATGAAGCATTTCTATCGTTCTTTGGTTTAGGGCTTCCTGTCACAGTACCAAGTTTGGGACGGTTAATTTCAGATTATTCACAAAACGTGACAACAAATGCGTATCTTTTCTGGATTCCATTGACAACCTTGATTTTGGTTTCTCTTTCATTGTTCGTTGTCGGTCAAAACTTAGCGGATGCTAGTGATCCACGTACACATAGATAGGAGTAAATATGACACAAGAAAAAAATGTAATATTGACTGCTCGCGATATTGTCGTGGAATTTGACGTTCGTGATAAAGTCTTAACAGCTATTCGTGGTGTTTCGCTTGACCTTATCGAAGGTGAGGTTCTTGCACTTGTAGGAGAATCTGGTTCTGGTAAGTCTGTTTTGACAAAGACATTTACAGGAATGTTAGAGGAAAATGGTCGAGTTGCTCAAGGAACGATTGATTACCGTGGACAAGATTTGACAAAATTGAAGTCTAATAAAGATTGGGAACCTATACGCGGTGTTAAAATTGCAACAATCTTCCAAGATCCGATGACGAGTTTGGACCCTATTAACACAATTGGTAGCCAAATTACAGAGGTGATTATCAAGCATCAAAAGAAAACGCCAAAAGAAGCAAAAGAAATGGCTGCTGACTATATGAATAAGGTCGGCATTCCTGATGCTGAAAAAGCGCTTTTAATGAATACCCATTCCAATATTCAGGAGGAATGCGTCAACGGATTGTTATCGCTATTGCGCTTGCTTGTCGACCTGATATCCTTATCTGTGATGAACCAACGACAGCGCTTGACGTTACGATTCAGGCACAAATCATTGATTTGTTGAAATCTTTGCAACACGAGTATGAATTCACAACTATTTTTATCACCCACGACCTGGGAGTGGTAGCAAGTATTGCAGATAAGGTTGCGGTTATGTATGCTGGTGAAATCGTTGAATACGGAACAGTAGAAGAAGTCTTTTACGATCCACGTCATCCTTACACTTGGAGTTTGTTATCTAGTCTACCTCAGTTGGCAGATGATCAAGGGTGAGTTGTATTCAATTCCTGAACGCCGCCATCTCTTATTCACATTTGACAAGGAGATGCATTTGCCTTGCGTTCAGATTATGCTATGGAAATTGACTTTTGAAGAGAAACCACCTCAAATTTATGTAACGGATACCCACTGGGCAAAAACATGGTTGTTACATGAGAATGCTCCAAAAGTGAATAAAGCCAGCTGTTATTGATGATTTACACGAAAAAAATTAGTTTCAAAAATGGGCTTTGCCCATTTAGACGCCTAGGAGGAAGGAAATGCCTGAAAAATTAGTAGAAGTTAAAGATTTGGAAATTTCTTCGGTGAGGGAAGCAAGAAATTTGTTGCTGTTAAAAAATGCTAATTTCTTTATCAATAAAGGAGAAACGTTTTTCACTTGTAGGAGAATCTGGTTCTGGTAAAACGACAATTGGTCGTGCGATTATTGGTTTAAATGATACGAGTCATGAGAGATTTTTCTTTGAAGGAAAAAAATCAATGGCAAAAATCAAAGAAGAAGAGTCAGAAATCATTCGTAAAATTCAAATGATTTTCCAGGATCCCTGCTGCTAGTTTGAATGAACGTGCGACAGTTGATTATATCATTTCGGAAGGCTTGTATAATTTCCATTTATTTAAAGATGAAGAAGAGCGCAAGAAAAAAGTGAAAGATATTATTCATGAAGTTGGATTGTTATCAGAGCATTTAACACGTTACCCGCATGAATTTTCTGGTGGTCAACGTCAGCGGATTGGGATTGCTCGTGCGCTTGTTATGGAACCAGATTTTGTCATTGCAGATGAGCCGATTTCAGCTTTGGACGTGTCTGTGCGGGCACAAGTTTTAAACCTACTGAAAAATTCCAAAAAGAATTAGGTTTGACTTATCTCTCTCATTGCTCACGATTTATCGGTTGTACGCTTCATTTTCAGATCGTATTGCGGTTATTTATAAGGGTGTGATTGTCGAAGTAGCTGAAACAGAAGAACTCTTTAACAATCCAATTCATCCTTATACTCAGTCTTTATTGTCAGCTGTGCCAATTCCAGATCCCAATCTTGGAACGGAAGAAAGTGTTGAAAGTCTATGATGCTAATCAGCATGATTATTCAACGGATAAGCCAGAAATGGTCGAAATTCGTCCTGGACACTTTGTGTGGGCTAATAAAGCAGAAGTTGAAAAATATAAAAAAGAATTATAACATCATTCTTTGACTTTGAGAGAATCTTTAAAAATCACTTTTAGAAGTTATCTAGAGTGATTTTTGAAATTCATGTTATCTTTTTCTGGACGATTCCATTTTAAACTGTGCTATACTAGTTGTAATAGAAAAAGAGGAGTAATGGGATGTATCAATTGATTGCGTTTGATATGGATGGAACACTTTTGACTAGTAAAAAAACAATTGCAAAAAGCAGTGTTGAAGCGATTGGGAGAGCTCAAGATGCTGGTAAACAAGTTGTACTTTCAACAGGACGCTCTTTGTCAGAACTGCTTCCTTATGGAGATGATTTGCGCGAGATTCGCTATGCTATTCTTGCAAGTGGTGCATTGATTTATGATTTGGAGGCTAAATGCGTTTTAGCTAAGCAAACCTTGCCTGCTATAGCAGTGGATAAGGTGAAAGCGATAGCAGAAGTTCAAGATTTGATGCTGGTTTGTATGATTGACGGACAAGGCTATCTTCAAAAATCACATTTTGAGAATATTGCTAACTACTATATGGAAATTTATACTGAACTTTATGATAAAACAGCTATCTTGGTGGATAATATTTACGATTTGTTAGCTAAGGAGAGAACATTTTGACAAAATCAATATTTATCACTTTACGGCAAGGGATCGAGATCAATCGTATGAAACTTTATTGTCTGAAAAAGATAACGATTATAAAAAGCTGAAGTAAGTGGTCTTAAACTAACAGCGCAAGGAGTTGAAAAAGGGCAGGGTTTAGCTCATCTTGCTCAAAACTTGAATCTTCCTATGGAGCAAATCATTGCTGTTGGGGATGCTGACAATGATGAAAGCATGATTCATGAAGCAGGTTTTGGTGTTGCTATGGGAAATGCCAATGAGAATATCAAAAGGTTTGGCAGATATTGTTGTGGCAGATAACGACCACGGTGGGCTGTGCGCAGGCTATTGATGATGTGCTTCTGGCAGATAAAAATATAAGAACAACGAATAAACTAAAACCCCACTTAAGATTTCTCAATACTTAAGTGGGGGTTTTCACTATCTCACAGTATTAAATACTCTTTCCTGAAGAGAGGTGGACGGGAAGAAAAGTAGCCGGTTGTCACAACTTCTTCACCAGCAATTTTTCGAAGCAACAAATCTACCAGTAAACAAGCTATATCTTTCAATGGTTGCTGTATGGTGGCTAGTTAGGGGATAGTAGTTTTCACAAAATAAGTTCCGTCGTAACCGATGACTTTTTAGATCCTCTGAATTTTGATTTCCAATTCTTGAGCGACTTTCATGATTAAAATGGCTGTCAGATCATCTGAAGCAAAAAATGGCATCAGGTTTTCTATGTTTTAAAATATTTTTGATTTCCATTTCTTTGCGAATAGGAGAGAAGTCACTTGATACATTGATAATTGGTGCATCAGGTAGAATGGAAGCAAAACCTGCATGGCGGAGACCTGTCGGGGAGTTTGAATTATCATTTCCGGTAATCATAATGATATTTTGGGCACCGGATTTGACCAAGGTTTCTGCAGCCAAGACACCACCAGCATAGTTGTCCGAAGATACAACAGGAATGGAAGGGGATAAGTTGCGGTCAAAAGAGATAATGGGAGCTGTTACACGGTCATAATCAGAGATGCCTAAGTTGTGGCTGCCTGAGATAATGCCATCCACTTGATTGGCTTCTAGCATCTCCAGATACTCTTTTTCCTTACTTGAATTGTGCTCGCTATTGCAGATGATTGTCTTGTAGCCTCTTTTGAATAACTCATGTTCTAATTTGTCAATGAGTTCGGCATAAAAGATGTGACTGATATTTGGGAAAATCAATCCAATCAGCTTTAGCGGATTTTCCTTGTAAGCCACGAGCGAGATTATTGGGCTTGTATCCCAACTCGCGCATGGCCTCATTGACTTTTGTAATCGTTTTTTCTGAGAGGTAGCCTTTTTTGTTAATTACACGAGATACAGTGGTTGGGCTGACTCCAGCAATTTTTGCAACATCAGTTAACTTCGCGACCATAATCTAACTCATAGTAAGTTCCAGTTGATTTCCCTTCGCTGATAAAAATACCGTTTTGGTTTTCATGAGGGAAAACGCGACCTGAAAATACTTTTTCTCCTTTGTTAATAAAAATTTCAAAAACTGATTTATCAATGAAGATAGTAGCAGTTGTAGCTTGGTTTTCAATCGTACAACTACGAACAGTACCAAATTCAAGAGCGTATTGCTCACCGGCTTGACTACGGTCAACTGTTACTTGACCATTTTTGATGTCAAAGCAAATGCGTAGCCCCTTATGCTCTTGATCTGCAAAAAGGACGATCTCAGCTTGTGAATCAATTGTAAATTCTAGTTCTAATTCATAGCAGTTCTTTGTTTGCGCTTGGTTAGCAAACGTTTGGCTATTATCTGTGCGTAAGGATGTGATAGCTTGAACAGGATATTGATAGAGTTTTCCGTTTTTAGGGTTAATTCCTTTGACAAGCGATGAAAAATTCCTTGGTGATCGAAAACGATCAGATGGGATAGGCAATATCCGGCAAACCCTAACCAGCTGACTGCTAAGACACGGCCATCTGGAGCATTGAAAGCTTGGGTGGCATAGCAATCAAATCCATAATCTAAATTTTGCGGAGGACTAGATCGATAATTGCTGCTTTCCGCTATGTCAAACGATTGACCTATTTTATACATGTTTGGGAAAAATATTGTCGTAAGGAGCAACTTTTTGATAAACCTTTGAGGGCAGTAGAGCAAAATAGGTTTCATCAATAAAGACAAGATTGGGGCATTCCATCATATAAGCTGTATTGTCATTTTCAAAGTCTAAATCGCCGACTTCTTCCCAGTTTATATAGTCGTTTTCAACTGCTTTATAAAACTTGATAAAGCCTTTTTTGTCCAGAGTTTGTCCGCCGACAATGGCATAGCTCTGACCTTTATAATTGAAAATCTGTGGATCGCGAAAGTGATCTGTAGTATCCTTAGGTTGTTCAATCAATACTTTGTTTAGTTTTTGAATATGTCCGTCTTTGTTCAGCAAAGCGCCGATTTGGTAAGGGTGACGAACCCAATTCTCATCACGGACATTTCCCAGTATAGAATAGGAAAAGTTTGTCGTCAAACTGCATAGCAGAGCCAGAGTAAGCACCGTGACTGTCTAATGGGGTGTCTGGCAGAACACGAACACCGGTTTCTGTGAAGTGTACGAGGTCATCACTTTCCAGTTGTATCCAAGACTTGAGCCCATGAGTTGCACCAAATGGAAAATTTTGATAGAAGACAATCCATTTTCCGTCAAAATAGGAAAAACCATTTGGGTCATTCAGCAGTCCCGTATCAGGCTCTACGTGGTAGGTAGCACGCCAAGGTGATGTAGCGATTTTATTTTTTATCTGTTGGATTTCGTTTTCAGTCCATTGTTCATAGCGTTTGTAACGTTGTTCAGTAGTCCAAAGCCAATCTTTTTGTCCTCCGAGATAATTTTCTTACTTATATAGTAAACGTTTTCTCTGAAAAATCAACTTTTTAATAGAAAAATAAAATTTCTGCAAAACGCTTGACATATTTTTGAAATCATGTTAAAAATAATAGTCGTAGGAGCGATTAAATCAGCTTTTTCATAAATTTTTAATTATTTTCAATAAGGAGATGCAAATGGAAAATAAGGACATTGCAAAAGCAGTCATTGAGGCCATTGGCGGACGTGACAATGTAAGTAGTGTTGCTCACTGTGCGACCCGTCTGCGTGTCATGGTTAAAGATGAAGCTAAGATTGATAAAGACAGAGTTGAGAATCTTGAAAAGGTTCAGGGGGCTTTCTTTAACTCAGGTCAATATCAAATTATCTTTGGTACTGGTACAGTGAATAAAATCTATGATGAAGTGGTAGCGCTTGGTTTGCCTACGTCTTCAACTGGTGAGCAAAAAGCAGAAGCAGCTAAAAAGGGAAATTGGTTCCAACGTGCCGTCCGTACATTTGGTGACGTATTTGTGCCAATCCTGCCAGCAATCGTAGCAACAGGTCTCTTCATGGGGATTCGTGGTGCGATTAATAACGATACGATTCTTGGGTTATTTGGAACAACTTCAAAAGCCTTTGCTGCGTCAGACTTCTATACTTACACAGTTGTGTTGACAGATACAGCCTTTGCCTTCTTCCCAGCTTTGATTTCTTGGTCAGCTTTCCGTGTATTCGGTGGGAATCCAGTGATCGGTATTGTACTTGGTTTGATGTTGGTAAATACCGCTCTTCCAAATGCTTGGGATGTAGCTTCTGGTGCTGCAAAGCCAATCATGTTCTTTGGTTTCATTCCAGTAGTTGGTTATCAAAACTCAGTATTGCCAGCCTTCTTCATTGGACTACTTGGTGCGAAACTTGAAAAATGGTTGCATAAGAAAATTCCAGATGTGCTTGATTTGCTTGTTGTGCCATTCTTGACCTTCCTTGTGATGTCAGTTCTTGGACTCTTTGTCATTGGGCCAATCTTCCACTCACTTGAAAATGTCATTCTTGCTGCGACAAAAGCTATTCTTGCCTTACCGTTTGGCTTAGCTGGTCTCATCCTTGGTGGTGTGCATCAGCTTATCGTGGTAACTGGTGTTCACCATATCTTCAACTTACTAGAAGCACAATTGATTGCAAATGAAGGAAAAGATGCCTTTAATGCGATCATCACAGCTGCTATGACTGCCCAAGCGGGTGCAACTCTTGCAGTTGGTGTAAAAACAAAATCTAAAAAACTAAAAGCTCTTGCCTTCCCGGCTGCTCTCTCTGCAGGTCTTGGAATTACTGAACCAGCTATTTTCGGGGTAAACTTACGTTATGGTAAACCATTTGTACTTGGTCTTGTTGCCGGTGCTGCTGGTGGTTGGTTAGCTTCTATTCTTGGACTTGCTGGTACTGGATTTGGTATTACTATTATCCCAGGTACGCTTCTCTATCTGAATGGTCAAGTTCTTCAATATATCTTTATGGTACTTGTCACTACTGGTCTTGGATTTGGTTTGACTTATGCGTTTGGTTACAAAGATGCTGAAGAAGAAGTGACTGAAGCAAAAGAAGTAGTAGAAGCTAATGAAGCAGCTGCGCCAGTTCTTGCTGATGAAACAATTGTTTCTCCAATCGTTGGTCAAATGTTTGACTTGAAAGATGTCAATGACCCAGTGTTCTCAAGTGGTGCTATGGGACAAGGAATCGCAGTGAAACCTAGTGAAGGTGTTGTGTATGCTCCTGCGGATGCAGAAGTGACAATCGCATTTGCAACTGGTCACGCTTATGGTTTGAAAACGGCAAAAGGTGCTGAAATCTTGATTCACGTAGGTATTGACACAGTTTCTATGAACGGTGACGGATTTGATCACAAAAGTTGCTCAAGGTGATAAGGTGAAAGCTGGCGATGTTCTTGGTACATTTGACGCTGCGAAAATTGCAGCCGCTGGTCTTGATGACACAACTATGGTGATTGTTACCAACACAGCTGATTATGCTTCTGTTACTCCTGTTGCAGAGGGTACAGTAGCGAAAGGCGATGCTGTGATTGAGCTAAAAGCCTAACCGTATAATGTGATAAGAGGCTGAGCAAAAAGGTTCAGCTTCTTCACTTTTAGTTAACAAAACACATTACACAGCGGTTGATTGTTTTCTTTGCTCGCTTCACGTCTCAAAGTTGTCAATCAACTGTGCAGGGGTGGGAAACGAACTCTTTTCAGTTCTTTCCCACTCCCTTTTCTTTGAAAAAGAGAAGGAAAAGTAAGATTTTTACTCAGAAGTCATACGAAGATATGCTATAATGAATAGAGAAGAAAACAAAATAAAAAGAGGTCTTGGAATGACAAAAATTGTATGGAAGCTAGAAGCTGGCGGTACAAAATTTGTATGTGCAGTTGGAGATGAAAAACTTTTGGAAGTAATTGAAAAACACAATTTCCAACGACCACACCGATTGAAACGTTGGATAAGACGATTGCATTTTTCTCTCGTTTTGAGAATTTAGCTGGTCTTGCGGTGGGTTCATTTGGTCCGATTGACATTGATCCTAATTCAAAAACGTATGGTTTTATTACAACGACACCTAAACCACACTGGGCAAAATGTCGATATTGTCGGTGCTTTGCGACGTGCTTTAAATGTACCGATTTACTTTTTACGACAGATGTTAATAGCTCTGCTTATGGTGAAGTAGTGGCACGAAATAATGCAGGCGGACGCATTGAAAATCTAGTTTACTATACGATTGGGACGAGGGATTGAGCCGGTGCTATTCAACGTGGTGAATTTGATGGTGGACGGGTCATCCAGAAATGGGGACATTACTATGTTGCGAAGCACCAATGGATGTGGAAAAAGAATTTAATGGAGTGTGTCCATTCCATAATGGCTGTTTAGAGGGATTAGCTGCTGGACCTAGTTTAGAGGCTCGGACAGGCATTCGGTGAAAATATTGAACTAAACAGCTCTGTTTGGGATATTCAAGCCTACTATATTGCGCAAGCAGCAATTCAAGCGACAGTGACTTTCCGACCAGATGTGATTGTCTTTGGTGGAGGTGTTATGGCGCAACAGCACATGTTGGATCGCGTTCGTGAAAAAGTTTACAGTTTTGTTGAATGGTTATTTGCCTGTTCCAGATGTGCGTGATTACATTGTGACGCCAGCAGTTGCAGGAAATGGGTCAGCAACACTTGGAAACTTTGTCTTAGCTAAAAAAGTCAGCGAAAAAGCCAAAGGATAATTGAGTAATTGAGAGCAAGTGAGTGAATATTGAATAAAGCTTGCTCTTTTTGATATAAGGAAGAAAATGATTAAACCAATTGTAAAAGATATGTTGGTTTTGCAGCAGAAAGCACAACCAGCAAGCAAAGAAGATGTCGAGAATTGGGACAAGATTTGTTCGATACCTTAAGAGCGAACAAAGATAAGTGTTCGGAATGGCCGCCAATATGATTGGAGTTCAGAAACAAGTTATTATTTTTATGTATGGTATGGTGCCTGTTATCATGTTCAATCCTATTTTGAAAAGGAAGTTATCTCCTTACCGAGCGGAAGAATCCTGTTTGTCACTTGCGGGTAGTCGTTTGACCACTCGTTATAAAAGAGATTACAGTTGAATATTTGGACCAACATTGGCAAAAACAAACGCTGACTTTGAAAGATTTTCCCGCACAAATCTGCCAGCATGAACTGGATCATTTGGAAGGGATTTTGATTTAATGACCTGAAAACTCAGCTTTTATAGTACTGGGTTTTTAATTTGGTCATAGTTCTCATAGGAACTTTTTCTTGACATTCGTTTGAATTATAGTAGAATAGTTCTCATGAAAACAAAATAGTTCTCTAGAGAACTATTTGAAAGGAAGTCAAATGGAAAAACCATTATTGGAATTCAAGCGATTTGGACGGAAGACACATCTGATGATTCAAAAAATTGCCAAAGAGCGAGGGATTGAATTTATGGCGGGTCCACAAGGACAAGTATTGCATTTTGTGAATCATCGAGAAGATTGTGACAAGATGACCTTTATTAAAGATATTGAGCAGGAGTTGGGCATTACTAAGTCCGTTGCCAGTAATTTAATGAAGCGAATGGTGAAGAATGGCTTGATTTATCTGGAAGTGAGTGAGACTGATAAACGTGCTAAGATTATTCGTTTAACGCCGGAATCAAAGAGCGCATGAATAAAATTCGTGATTTTTTTGATGAAATGGATCATTGCCTATTGACAGATATTTCAGAAGAAGATTTGGTTACTTTTTCAAGTGATGGGGAAAATTTTACCAGAATATTGAAAAATTAGAAAAAGGAGAAGCGAATGGTTAAATTGTTTAAACGTTTAACTGCTAAAGAAGTAGGGATGATTGTCATCAGTATCTTGTTTACTTGTTTAACAGTTTATTTAGAATTAGAGGTTCCAACTTATATTTCAAAAATTACGGAACTCCTACAAACGAGGGGACAGTAGTTTCTGATTTGTGGGATCCAGGTTTGAAAATGATTGGGCTGTCTTTTGCGAGCTTTCTTAGTGCTGTGACAGTTGGCTTTTATTGCGGCTAGATTGGCGGCTAGCTTTACAACGAGTTTGCGGTCAGATATTTTTCAATCGTGTGCTGGATTATTCAGACGCTGAGATTAAGCGATTCTCTATTCCGAGTCTTTTGACGCGGACAACCAACGATCTTACGCAAATTCAGCTCATGATTACCATGGGCTTGCAAGTTGTGACGCGTGGGCCAATCATGGCGATTTGGGCGATTACGAAAATCATTGGGAAATCAGAATACTGGCTCTGGGCGGTTATTGTGGCGGTTATTGTGAATATTATCATGACAACAGTTCTGATGACGCTTGCCTTTCCAAAGCAATCCGTTATTCAACGGTTGACCGATAAGTTAAATAGTATTACGCGTGAAAGTCTAACAGGGATTCGTGTTGTTCGGGCTTACAATGCTGAAGACTATCAAGATGACAAGTTTACAGAAGCTAATGATGAAGTGACTCGTTTGAATCTCTTTGTCAGTCGGCTCATGGCTATTTTAAATCCGATTATGATGGGGATTTCGAGTGGTTTGACCTTGGCAATATACTGGATTGGTGCTTACTTGATTCAAGATGCAGCTTTACCAGAGCGCTTGCCTATCTTTAGTGATATGGTTGTTTTCATGTCTTATGCCATGCAAGTAGTGATGGGCTTCATGCTCATGGGTGCTCTTTTTATCATTCTACCTCGTACCTTGGTATCTGCTGGGCGGATCAATGAAGTACTTGAATTATATTCAACGATTGAGTCTCCAGAACACCCTAAAGAAGCTAAAGATATTAAAGGAGAAGTGGTCTTTGACAATGTGTCTTTCCGCTATGATAAAAATTCTGAGGCTGTCATTGAGCATGTCAGCTTTACAGCCAAAGCAGGCGAAACGGTGGCTTTCATTGGTTCAACCGGTTCTGGGAAGTCTACTCTAATTAGCTTAATTCCTCGTTTCTATGATGTGACAGAAGGAAGAATTTTAGTGGATGGAGTAAACGTCAAAGATTATCAGCTAGAAGATTTGCATAATAAAGTTGGCTACATTCCACAAAAAGCTGTCCTCTTCTCTGGTGATATCAAGAGTAATTTAGACTTTGGGCAAAGCAATGAAAGCCCATTGAATGATGAAAAAATGTGGGCTGCACTTGATTTGGCACAGGCTAAATTATTTGTTGAAGAAAAAAAGACGGTTTGCAATCTGAAGTTGCACAAAAGCGGTACGAATTTCTCTGGTGGGCAAAAAGCAACGTTTGGCAATTGCGCGTGCGCTTGCTCGCAAACCTGAAATTTTTGATTTTTGATGATTCATTTTCAGCGCTGGACTATAAGACAGACCGCATTTTTGCGGGAAGAATTAGCGAAAAAGTGAAGGATACAACCAGATTGATTGTGGCGCAACAGATTTCAACGATTATGGATGCCGATCAGATTTTTGGTACTGGATAAAGGAAAAAGTAGTCGGTCAGGGTACTCATAAAGAATTGCTGGCAACGAACGCAGTTTATCAAGAAATTGCTTACTCACAATTATCGAAGGAGGAATTGGAAAATGGAAAAATAAAAATCGTCTTTATTTAGCCAAGTGAAACCTTATCTCAAAGGTTTTCAGCTTCCATTGCTCATTGCATTTGTGGGAGCGGCAGTGTCTAGTATTATTACAGTTTATGGACCGGACAAATTAAAAGAAATTACCAACTTTATCACAGAGGGGATGCGAAGTCAGATTGATTTGAAATCAATCTCCAACATTGCTCTTTTCTTAGCGATTTTGTTCGCAGCAGGTGCTTTGTTAAATTACGTTCAATCTTTTATCATTTCATCTGTTATTCAGCATTTTTCCAAGCGCTTGCGGACAGCTATTGCTGATCAATAAATTGCCTCTACGCTATTTTGACAGCCATTCCCAAGGGGACACTCTTTCACGGGTCACAAATGACGTGGATACTGTCGGACAATCTTTGAACCAAAGTTTAGGAACGGTGATTTCATCAAGTTTGCTTCTCGTTGCGGTTCTCTTTATGATGTTTTACAATAATGTGGTCTTGTCCTTTGTAACGATTGGTTCAGTCTTGATTGGCTTTGTCTTTGTTGCTTTGATTATGGGAAAATCTCAACGATTCTTCCGAGCGCAACAAGAAAATCTTGCCAGCGTCAATGGCTATGTGGAAGAAATGTACTCTGGGCATAATGTCATTGTCAGCTACAATGCAACAGACGAATCCAAAGCAGCCTTTCAAACACTTAATACTAACCTTTACAACAGTATGTGGAAATCACAATTCATTTCAGGGATTATGATGCCGCTTATGATGTTTGTAGGGAACTTCGGTTACGTTATGGTTGTTTTGGTTGGAGCGAGCATGGCCTTGAATGGCGATGTCACTATGGGAACGATTGTTGCTTTTTATGGTATATGTACGGATTTTCTCTCAACCGTTGTCACAAATTGCACAAGGGATTACTACTCTTCAACAAGCTAGCGCTGCTATGGGACGCGTATTTGAATTTTTAGCAGAGCCTGAAATGGAAAATGATGAACACAAAGCGCAACAACTCACGACCCTAAAAGGAGATGTTGCCTTTGATAAGGTATTCTTTGGTTATAATCCAGATCGAACGATTATTCATGATTTCTCTGCCAATGCCAAAGCAGGGCAAAAATTGCCATTGTCGGTCCGACCGGTGCTGGGAAGACGACCATTGTCAACTTGCTCATGAAATTTTATGAGATTGATAAGGGTCGCATTACAATTGACGGTGTTGATACGAAGCAAATGAAACGTTCTGAGGTACACGATGCCTTCTCCATGGTTCTCCAAGACACCTGGTTATTTGAGGGAACGATTAAGGAAAATTTGATTTACAATCAGAAAAATATTTCTGACGAAGCAGTTGTGGTAGCTGCCGAAGCTGTTGGGGTTCATCACTTCATCAAGACTTTTGCCAAAAGGATATGATACGGTGCTGGATGATACAGTAAGCCTTTCTGTGGGGCAAAAGCAATTGCTGACCATTGCGCGTGCCCTTCTTAAAGATGCTCCGTTGCTTATCTTGGACGAAGCGACTTCATCTGTTGATACACGGACGGAAGAGCTGATTCAAAAAGCGATGGATAAACTAATGGAAGGACGAACTTCCTTTGTCATTGCTCACCGTTTGTCAACAATTCGTAATGCTGATTTGATTCTCGTTATGCGAGATGGCAATATCATTGAACAAGGTAATCATGATCAATTGATGGAACAAAACGGCTTCATGCTGATCTTTACAATAGTCAATTCGATGAAGACGCAGAGTATGCGTAAAGTTGAATTGCGATAGAAACTCTTTTTAGTCAAAACTCGACTGGAAAGAGTTTTTGTTGTTAGAATTTCTAGTAAAAAGTATAATCTTTCCATCAAAAAGACTAGACATTATACAGAAGCTATGTTATACTAATATCAATGATAGGTAATTCGTTAATAAAAATTACCTCATATACAATATTTTAAGGAGAATTTTTCATGGCAAAAGCATTAATTATCTGTGCAGCAGGAATGTCTTCCTCTTATGGCAAAAAGACAACTGAATACCTTCAAGGTTAAGGACAAGATATTACCGTTGAAGCAATTGGGGCAACAGAAGGAAATAAAGTGATTGAATCTGCAGCATTTGATCTTTATTTAATTAGTCCTCAAACAAGGATGTATTTCAAACAATTTGCTGACCTCGGTGAAAGAGTTGGACGTCCAGTTGTTCAAATTCCGCCTCAAGCTTATGTTCCAATCCCAACAGGGGTCGCAGTCTTAGCCAAAGTGGTAACGGACAATCTATAAAGAGGTTATGAATAGAAGAATTACAAGTAGCAGCATTTGAAATCATTCTTCATAGTGGAACAGCGCGTGCAACAGTACACGAAGCATTTGCAGCGATGCGTCTTGGTCACTACGATGAAGCCTCTCAAAAATTGGAAGCTGCGAATACAGAGTTGGTTGAAGCGCATCACGCACAAACGAAATTGTTGCAAGATTATGCAAGTGGTGTTGAGATTAAGATCGAGATTATCATGGTTCATGCACAAGATCATTTGATGACAACGATGACATTACGTGAAGTGGCATTAGAAATGTTTTGAATTATATAAAAAGCTAGAAGAAAAATAATTTATTACTAAACCTCCTAAGAATAAACTTATAGCATTGTGCAAACTAGTTACATGTTATAGGTTTATTTTTGTTTTTAAGATAACTCAAACTCCCCAAGGTATCGGAACCCTTGGGGAGTTTTGCTAAATTTAATCTTCAAAACCATTTTTGTCAGACAGCTCTTTAAAGAAATAACCTGACTTTTTAATCGTTCGTTTGCCTTTTTTATCAAGGTCAACGGAAATGAGTCCATAGCGATTTTTATAGGCATTGCACCAGGACCAATTGTCCATACAGGGTCCAGAGATGATAACCAAGGCAGTTAGCTCCTTCTTTAATCGCTTTGATGAAGATAACGGAGGTGATCTTTGATAAAGTCAATACGGTAGTCATCCTCGATTTGACCATTGGTATTGATATAGCGCTCCTCACCTTCAACGCCCATCCCATTTTCTGAGATGTAGCATGGAATATTACCGTAGTTATCACGAACGTTAATCATAATATCGTAAATCCCTTTTTCGTAGATTTCCCAACCGCGATAGGGGTTCATTTTTTTATTTGGCATATCGTAGTAGCCAAAGAAATCATCTGGCATAGGATTCAGCGGGTCTTTGTCAGCGGGATTTTCTTTTGCTTTAACTCGACGTGGCTGGTAATAATTGACACCAAGCAAATCAATGGTATTTTCTTTAATGACCAGCAAATCCTCGCTTGTGTGTTCTGGAACCATGTCTATTCCCTTGATAAGAGCAATCAAATCAGCTGGGTATTCGCCCTTGATAGCAGGATCTCAGGAAAGAGCGGTTAAAGAAAGCGTCTGCAATTTGAGCGGCTTTAACATCTTCGGGATTGTTTTCATCACGCGGATAGCTTGGAGTTAAGTTAAGAATGATCCCGATTTCTCCGTCTTGGTTTTCATGATAGGCTTTGACAGCTAAGCTACTGGCGAGCATTTCGTGAAAAGCCACTTGAACAGCGTGTTTCATGTTGACTTCGTTGGGATAATGGAAGTTATAGAGGTAGCCGCCTTCAACAGGACAATCGGTTCGTTATGGGTAAACCAATATTTGACACGGTCGCCAAATAACTCAAAGCAGGTTTTTGCGAAATTTACATAAGCATCAACCGTTTCCCGATTGAGCCAACCGCCTTTTTCTTGCAGTGCCATTGGCATGTCAAAATGGTACAGGTTGATAAATGGCTCAATACCATTTGCAATTAGTTCATCAATGAATGAGTTGTAAAAATCCACAGCTTTTGGATTAACAGCACCAACGCCTTCAGGGATTAAGCGACTCCATTGGATAGAAGTGCGGAAGAATTATGCCCTGTTGCTTTCATCAATTGCACATCTTCTTTGTAATACTGATAATTGTAGGAAGCTTTTATCTGGTCCAATGTGATTGAAGAATTTTTTTCAGGTTCTTTGCTGTACCAATAGTCCCAGATATTCTCTCTTTCCATCGCCTTCAAATCGGCCTTCTGTTTGCGGGACCGCTGGAAGCAGTTCCCCAAAAATCCCTTTTGGAAATGTTAGAAATGTCATATATTTTCTCCTTTTAAAAATTCTCTATAATACAATTCTATACTTTTTACAAAAAGTCAATCCTTTTATATAAAAAGTATAGACATTTAATAATATAGTATAGTTAGAGTATCAAAAAGAAAAAGAGGGAAGATTGATGAATGTTTCTAGATCAAATCGGTGATGAGTTGTTGCCATTGGCAAACAAACTCGCTTCCAATCGTTATTTGGCTGTTTTACGGGATGCTTTTATGCTCTCCTTTCCATTAACGATGTTTGGCTCAATCGTAGTAGTATTTAACAATCTGCCATTTTTAATGACGCAACGAAAGCAACTTTATCTAATCTGTTTGGTAGCGGTCAAAGTGCAACAATGTCTATTATGACAATCTTTGTAACGTTTGGTATTGGCTATTATTTATCAAAATCTTATGATGTGAAGGAATTTTTGGAGGAGCAGTTTCCTTTTCTAGTTTTCTTCTTTTGACACCTTTTTATACCATGTCAGAAAAAGGTGAAAAATTTCAGGCGTCTTGAGTTTAGACCGTTTTAGGGGCAAAGGGATGTTCCTTGGCATGTTGGTTGCATTTTTAGCAGTAGAAATCTACTGCTGGGCAACGAAAAAAGGTTGGCAGATTAAAATGCCAGACAGCGTTCCACCTGCAGTAGCTAAGTCGTTTGCGGCTTTGATTCCTGCCGTATTGACTCTTTCCATATTCTTGTTTGTCAATGCTGGTTTGACAGGATTTTTAATGCCAATCTTCATGATATTATTTATAAGGTTATTCAAACGCCGCTGGTTGGCTTGGGAAGTAGTATCTGGGCAACTTTACTTGCAACCTTCTTTGTTCAATTTTTATGGTTCTTTGGACTTCATGGACAAATTCTTGTTAATTCTGTCATGGATCCAATTTGGAATACATTGATGTTGGATAACTTAGAGGCTTATCAGGCTGGCAAGCATTTGCCACACATTATTTCCAAATCATTTATGGAAACATTTACTGTTGGTTTAGGTGGTTCTGGGATGACGCTAGCTGTAGTTATCATTACTGGCTTTTATTCTGAAAAAGAAAATGTATAAGGACGTTGGACGACTTGCTCTCGGCGCGGGGCTATTCAATGTCAATGAACCAGTTATCTTTGGCTTGCCAATCGTTTTGAATGCGACTATTCTGATTCCATGGGTTTTAGCACCGATTGTTGTGACTGCGTTTAACTATATTGTGATGGCAGTAGGAATTGTTCCAGCTCCAACAGGAGTGCAGCAGTTCCTGGACGGTGCCCGTATTCTTTAGCGGAATGCTAGCAACCAATTCCATTTTAGGTGGTGTCCTTCAGTTAGTGGATATGGTGATTGTTGGATTTATCTGGTATCCATTCCTTCGTATGCTGGACAAACAACCTGATTCTGTATTATAATGAGATGAAAGACAGATTTGCAGGAGCTATCTTATGCCTAAATACGAAGAAATCGCCAATATACTTCGAGATAGAATTGCAAGTGGAGTCTACCCAGTAGACTCCATGTTGCCTATTCAGTCTGAATTATCAAAAGAATTTGGCGTCAGCCGAATGACCATCAAAAAAGCCGTTGAGATTTTAACCATTGAAGGACTCATTTTTCCTAAACAAGGAAATGGAACGAGAGTGTTAAATTCCTCCTTTTGGGATAAAGAAGATTCAAAATTTCGCTTGAATAATTACAATAGCTTGAGTCAAGATTTCAAAAAAATGATGACCGAAAATTAACGAGCCAGATTATTCAGTTTGCAGTTGAATTCCCAGAAGCCGAGATTGCAGAGCGCCTGCAAGTGGAAGTAACGGCACCAGTTTATAAAATTATACGTTTGCGTCTGCTTGATGAGAAGCCCTATGTGTTGGAACACACTTATATGCCGTGTGATTTGGTGCCAGGATTGGATGAGAGTATTTTACTTCAGTCTATCTATGCTTATTTATGGGATGAATTAAACTTAAAAATTTGCTGGAAGTTATCGCCATATCACAGCTGAAAAGCCAGATGAATATGATAAAATGTATCTGGATTGTCAAAATGCCGATCCACTTTTTGCAGGTTGAACAAGTCGTTTTATCTCGAAAATGGGCGTCCGATTGAGTACTCGAGAAGCCGCAATCGCTTTTGACACGAGAGGGTATTCGCTTTTAGATGTTAAAAATATTTAAGTCATTTGTGCAATATTAAAGGAGGAAATGATGTCAGAACCATTATTTTTACAATCTGTTATGCAGGAAAAATCTGGGGTGGAACGAAGCTACGAGATGAATTTGGCTATGAAATTCCCAGTGATAAAGTAGGCGAATACTGGGCGATTTTCAGCTCATCCACACGGGAGTATCTACTATAAAAAACGGTCGATTTGCAGGACAAGGATTGGATAAAGTCTATGCTGAGCACCGTGAATTGTTTGGCAATAGCAACGAGCCTGTTTTTCCGCTTTTAACCAAAATTTTGGATGCCAATGATTGGCTTAGTGTTCAGGTTCATCCAGATGACCACTATGCTATGGAGCACGAAGGAGAATTAGGAAAGACCGAGTGCTGGTATGTGATCGCGGCAGATGAAGGAGCAGAAATTATCTATGGACACAGTGCTCAGTCACGAGAAGAGTTGCGCCAGCAGATTGAAAAGAAAGAATGGGAGAAGCTCTTAACCAAGGTGCCAGTCAAGGCTGGGGACTTCTTCTATGTTCCAAGTGGCACCATGCACGCCATTGGCTCAGGTATCTTGATTTTAGAAACGCAACAGTCCAGTGATACTACCTATCGTGTTTATGATTTCGACCGAAAAAGATGATGAAGGCAATCTGCGTGAGTTGCATTTGGAAAAATCCATTGATGTGCTCAATATCGGTGCGCCGGCCATAGCCGTCCAGTCACAGTGAAAGCAGATGATTTGACATCAACGCTTTTAGTAGCTAGTGATTTCTTTGCTGTTTACAAATGGGAAGTATTGGGAAAGTGGATATCGAGAAAAACAGCTGCTTATTTGCTAGTAAGTGTGCTAGCAGGGCGAGGTGCTGACCGTAGATGGAGAAAACGTATCCAATCGCAAAAGGAGACCATTTTATCCTACCAAGCGATGTGGAAGAGTGACTTTCGAGGGAAAAAGACCTTGAAATGATTATAGTCATCCGTAATAGTTTTTATATAGAAAATCAGAGGTTGAGGAAATTCCTTGACCTCTTTTTATCATGAGGCAAAGCATTATGGCATAGTTCTCTACTGTTCTACAGATTTTTAAAGGTATCTATGAAATAATTCTAAATGTATAATCCTTATATTTTTGCAGGAATTGTCAGTTATATTAAAAATGATGTCATTTTTCAGAAAACGTTGATAGTATTTCAAAAAGCGTTATAATGGCTGATATTGAAAAATTTAGGAGAAAAAGATGTTTTCCAAGTTGAAGAATATTTTTATTGGTCGACCTTTGAAATCAAGCGATGAGGGAGAAGAAGGGAACTTATTAACAAAAACTGCAAGCTCTGGCTATGTTGTCAAGCGATGCTCTATCTTCGATTGCCTATGGTCCTGAACAAGTTGTTTTGGTTTTGGTATCCGTATCGCTGGCGCAATTTGGTGGTCGTTACAATTGGTATTGTGGTGCTGATTTTGCTGGCTAGTTTAACCATTTCATATCGTCAGGTGATTCATGCTTACCCACAAGGCGGTGGGGCTTATATGGTTACAACGGAAAATCTTTCACCAAAAGCTGGTCTAGTTTCAGGTGGTAGTTTGCTAGTTGATTATATGCTGACAGTAGCGGTATCTGTTTCTTCTGGAGCGGATGCGATTACGTCAGCAATCCCTGCTTGCATCCGTACAATTTGCACATTTCGATTGTTTTAGTGCTGATTTTAATGTTAATGAATTTACGTGGCTTGCGGGAATCGGCGGTTTCGCTGATGATTCCAGTTTATTTGTTCATCGCAAGTACTGTTTTCTTAATTGGCTTTGGTTTATTGCAATTATTGCTGGGGAATTTATCCTACCATGCAACAGCTCCGATTGGAAAAATCTATTTCAGGTGTCAGTTTGGTTCTTCTGCTTCGTGCATTTACGAGTGGTTCGGCTTCTCTGACAGGTGTGGAAGCTATTTCAAATTCTGTACCATTTTTCAAAACACCCAAAGCTGAAAATGCAGCGAAAACCTTGGCAATTATGGCAGCCATTTTAGGTTTCATGTTTGCTGGCATTACCTTTTTGAATTACTGGATTGGAATCGTTCCGGTAAAAGGTGTTACAACGCTCGCTCAAATGGCGCAAGCTATTTTGGGAAATTCACCTATTGGACGACTTCTATTTTATATTTTCCAATTATCAACAGCTCTCATCCTTGCTGTAGCAGCTAATACAGGCTTTTCAGCCTTTCCTATGTTGTCCTACAATATGGCAAAAAATAAATATATGCCACACATGTATATGGAAAAAGGTGCTCGCCTTGGCTACTCAAACGGGATTTTGACTTTAGCTATCGGTGCTATTCTTCTTTTGCTAATTTTTAATGGGAATACCGAACGGCTCATTCCACTTTACACTATTGGTGTATTTGTGCCTTTTGCTCTTTCTCAAACGGGAATGGTCGTGCATTGGCGCAAGCAGTATGGAAAACATTTCTTGAAATATTCAGTGGCAAATATTTTAGGCGCTGCGATTTGTTACACCATTGTAGCGATTTTGCTACTTTTTCGTTTGCGAGATATTTGGCCATTCTTTCCTATTATCATCGTTTTATTATGGATTTTCTTGAGTATTAAAAATCATTACAATAAAGTGGCGAAACAGCTACGTTTGAATGAAGAAATTGAACGCTAGATTATGCAGGAAATCTGGTTTTTGGTGCTTGTTGAAATGTCACGCGTGTTAGTGTCGGTGCGATGAATTATGCGCGTAGCATTGGTGATGAGTGATTATATGCATGTATCTACCAAAGAAACACAAGAAAAAGATGAAGAAGTAGCCAGTGAATTTAAACAATATTTTCCGGATATTCAATTTGTAAATGTGGAAACAAGCTACCGTAATATCATCAGACCAACCGTACAGTATGTGACAAAAATCGCTCGTGGTGCGCAGAAGAAAGGTTATACCAGTAACAGTGCTAGTACCACAATTCATTCCAAATCATAGTTGGCAAAACATGCTACACAATCAATGAGCTTGAAATTGAAATATTTCCCAGATGGCATGAAATGTTGTTGTAGCTAGTTATTCTTATCACTTAAAAGAGTAAAGACATAGAACGGTAGTTTTGAATGGAACTGCAGTTTTTATCCTTTTATTTTCTTTGATAGATATAGTGAAAAAATGCTATAATGAAAAGAACATTTTAAAATAAGAATTATTACAAGTAAGGAAAGAAATGGCGAATATTTTAAGAACAATTATCGAAAATGATAAAGGCGAATTAAGAAGATTAGAAAATGGCGAAGAAAAGTCATGGCTTATGAAGATGAAATGGTTGCTTTTGTCAGATGAGGCTTTGAAAGCAAAGACAGATGAATTTAAAGTTGCGGTATCAAAATGGTGAGTCATTAGATGATTTGCTTTATGAGGCCTTTGCAGTTGTTCGTGAAGGTGCAAAGCGTGTTGGGCCTCTTCCTCACCCCCTGTACAGATTATGGGCGGGATTGTCTTACACCATGGAGATGTACCAGAAATGCGCACAGGGAAGGAAAAACCCCTGACAGCAACCATGCCAGTTTATCTGAACGCCTTGTCTGGAGAAGGGGTTCACGTTGTCCAGTAAATGAGTACCTGACAGAACGTGACGCAACTGAAATGGGTGAATTGTACTCTTGGTTGGGACTTTCTGTTGGTATTAATCTTGCCGCAAAGTCATCAGCAGAAAAGAAAGAAGTTTATGAATGTGATATCACGTATTCAACCAATGCAGAGATTGGTTTTGACTATTTGCGTGATAATATGGTGGTGCGTGCTGAAAAACATGGTGCAGCGTCCGCCAAACTACGCTTTGGTTGATGAGGTGGACTCCATTTTGATTGACGAAGCTCGTACGCCTTTGATTGTGTCAGGACCAACTTTCGTCTGATACTAGAACCAACTTTATCACATGGCGGATAGTTTTGATAGTTTCGTAATAAAGATGACTCACATCATTGATGTGCAGTCTAAAACCATTGGACTTTTCTGACTCTGGGATTGATAAGCAGAAAGCTACTTCAAGTTAGAAAACTTGTATGATATTGAAAATGTAGCGCTGACTCACTTTATTGACAATGCCCTTCGTGCAAACTATATCATGCTGTTAGATATTGACTATGGTGAGTGAAGAAGCAAGAAATTTTTGATTGTGGACCAATTTACAGGCCGTACAATGGAAGGTCGCCGGTATTCAGACGGACTTCACCAAGCAATTGAAGCCAAAGAAGGTGTGCTAGATCAGGATGAAACGAAGACTTCGGCTTCATCACTTATCAAAATCTATTCCGTATGTACAAAGAAATTGTCAGGAATGACAGGGACAGCTAAGACAGAAGAGGAAGAATTCCACGAAACCTATAATATTCGGGTTATTCCGATTCCGACAAATCGTCCAGTAGCTCGTATTGACCATCCAGATCTTTCTTTATCCAAGTATTGAGTCTAAATTTAAAGCGGTTGTTGAGGACGTGAAAGCTCGTCATGAAAAAGGGCAACCTGTACTTTGTGGGGACGGTTGCTGTTGAAACGAGTGATTATATTTCTAAAAAATTAGTCGAAGCTGGAGTTCCTCGCGAAGTATTGAATGCGAAAAATCACTATAAAGAAGCGCAAATCATTATGAATGCTGGTCAGCGGGGTGCTGTAACGATTGCAACCAATATGGCTGGTCGTGGTACGGATATTAAACTTGGTGAAGGCGTTCGCGGAGTTAGGGTGGACTTTGTGTCATTGCGTACAGAACGTCATGAGAGTCGTCGTATCGATAATCAGCTTTCGTGGTCGTTCCGGACGTCAGGAGATCCAGGGAATCGCAATTTTATCTGTCACTGAAGATGAGCTCATGCGTCGTTTTGGATCGGAACGGATTAAAGCTGCTTTTCGGATCGCATGAACCTCAGCGAAGAAGAGTCTGTCATCAAATCTCGTATGCTGACGCGTCAAGTAGAAGGAGCTCAAAAAGCGTGTGAAGGGAACAACTATGATACACGTAAACAAGTCCTTCAATATGATGATGTTATGCGGAGCAACGTGAAATTATCTCATGCGCAGCGTTATGATGTCATTACGGCTGATCGTGACGGCACCGGAAATTCACGCCATGATGAAGCGAACGATCAACCGTTTTGTGGATGGCAAACAGTCGTCAGAGCAAGATGAAAAATTAGAAGCAATTGTAATTTTGCAAATACAATCTTGTTCCAGAAGAATCTATTGAAATCGCAGATTTAGAAGGCTTGTCTGATAGAAGATATCGAGCTGATTTATACAAACGTGCCTTGGAGGTTTACGATAGGTCCAGGCGGAGAAAACTTCCGCAATGAGATTCCGTCAGAGAATTCCAAAAAGTTCTGATTTTGACAGCGTCGACAGTTGCCAAATGGGCTGATCGCATTGATGCTTTGGATCAACTACAGGTTACAGTTGGACTTCGTGGTTATGCTCAAAACAACACGGTCGTTGAATCATCATCGCTGAAGAGTCTCCGTATGTTTAATGATATCATTGGTTCGATCCGAATTTGATGTGAGGCGCGTTTGATGATGAAACTCAGATCACGAGCAAGAATGTCGTCACGTACGGAGCATCATATCAGCACCAACAGCGACACGCAATATCCTAGCTACAAAATCAGTCACTTCGAAGCGATATTGATTTGACAAAAGTGAAGCGCAATGACTTGTGTCCGCTGTGGATTTCTGGTAAAGAAATTTGAAAATTGTCATGGACGCCACAGATAAGTAGTGTGAAAGAGGGAGAGATTATGACATTTGCAGGCAACTAGCGGAGCCACCCGATGTAGCAAAGGTTCCGTAATTTATCAAAAGGAAGGAGAGGCTTTAGCTGAAGAGTGCACGAGACGGTGGAGGTTAAATGCCATTGATATCCGTGGAGGGGATGACCGCATTCTGCTGGTCATTGGTCCGTCTTCTTCCTGATAACGAAGCGGCTGACCCAGAATATGCAAAGCGCTTCATCTGCCTCTCCAAGAAGAGAGGTGAAAGACCGTATTTTCATGGTTATGCGCGTGTATACAGCTGACCCTCGCACAATGGCGATGGTTATAGCGATTGATCTATCGTAACCGAATGCTAAGGCTGCTCCAAAGTCAATTAATGGGATGACAGGCTGTTCGGAATTTTACATTATCGATGTCATTACGGAGACGGAACGACGACAGCTGATGAAATGCTCTATCCGCAAAATCTTCCGTTGGTAGATGATTTGATTTCTTATATGGCTGTTGGGGCAAGCGTTCTGGAAGAGATCAGCAACACCGTTTTGTCGCTGTGGGCTGATGTTGCGACCGGTTTGAAAAATCCTACGTCTGGCAATCTCAATGTCATGTTTAACGGGATTTACGCAGCTGAAACAAGCAAAGTTTCTTGTTTGCTGGTGAGGAAGTAGAAACTTCAGTGAAATTCCTCGGTGCACGCGTATTCTGCGTGGTGGGCTTCGACGAGTAAGGAAAACATTCCAAACTATTACTATGATAGTTTGATGGTGTTGTTGTGGTTTGGAATTTTCATCATCATCGATGCACCAATCGCGGTAACTCTGGTAAGCAGTGATTTAGAGCAGGTGCAGATGGTTAAACAAAACTTTAATTAACCGTGGACACGAATGAAAATCAAAAGTTGTACGCGGCTTATGCGTTGAGTCTTACTTTAGAAGATGGCTGTCAAAATGAGCCTGCAGTGTTTGGAACTATCACAGACCTCCTTGTTTGGGTACGGGATCATACAGTCCAGATTAGTCGAGCGAAATTTATACTACCCTATCTAAAAACGAAAAATAAAAAGGTTGAGTAGTGAATCTCAAAATCTGATAACATCAGCGCATTGAGTTTTATTTTAGAGACAATGAGTCTCGAATATTTGTCCCAGCCCTCTTTTAAAAAGATGATTAAAGGACACGGAATTGATATGTGAAGAAATTTCTTCTATTCAAAAGTTTTATGACGCAAATGCTCCTTCGCCAAGAAAGTTTTGACTCGTTGCAGAATGCACGGTTTGAAGAACTTTCTGATGAGGCGAAAATGGAATATTTGGCGGGACGTTGGTCTGCTAAAGAGGCTCTAAAAGCGTGGGGGACTGCTGGGAATTGGTTGTGTCACTTTTCAGTGATTTAGAAATTTTGAAACAATGAAAAGGGAGCGCCTATTTTTACTAAAGTCGCCTCTGTGCAAAGGTCTGGGTGTCGCTCAGCCATGCAGGGTAATATTGTGTCAGCTAAGTTATTTTGAAGGACATCATGAAAACGAGGTAATCATCGACCTCTACAGGTAGTTGTTGAGTTGCTGCTATCACTGCTTAATATTAAACACGTTACAGCGCATATTTCCAACAAAGAAGTGGAGAAATGGGCTGTTGTCAAGGCGGATGCTTATGGTCACGGTGCAGTTGCTGTTACGCGGTGTCTTGAGCCACTGTGGATGGTTTTTGTGTTTCATAATGACGAAGCTGTAGAGTTGCGTGATGCTGGCATTACGATTCTAATTAGGAGGCTTGTCAGATGTTTCTGCCATTTCATTGGCAATTGAGCGCAAAGTGACCTGTGCGGTAACTGGTTTGGAATGCTGAGACGTGCTCTTTCAATCAAATATAGATGTAGCTGGGCTGATTGTTCATATAAAGTGATTCTGGGAATGGGGCGGATTGGTTTTTCGAGATAGTCAAGAAGCTCAAGAAGCTATTCATCGCTTGGACCTGCAAGCAGGCGCTCGGAGTAGAAGGGATTTTCACCCATTTTGCGACAGCTACGAAGCAGAGGCGCATACCCTTAATTTGAAGCACAGCTGGCACGTTTTAAAGAAATGAGCAGTAGAAACCGTTCCACCGATTGTTCACGCTAGTAATTCTGCAACACTCTTTGGCATGCAGATACTGTGATGAATGCAGAGTGCGTCAGGGTGATATTATCTATGGTTTCAATCATGGCGATCGTGCCTTGCGGCTTCCTTTATGAGAAATGAAGCCGGCTTCCTTTCTCTCTCAGTTTCAGAATTGGTTCATGTCAAGCCAGGGTAGAAGCAGGAGCAGATGTGGGGTACGGAGCTACTTTTATACAGTGATAGCTCTACAGCATGTTGGAGCTGATTCCACTGCGTTGGCGCAGACGGTTGGACGCTTGAGATACGGCAAGGCTTTTAATGTTTTGATTGATGGACAGCCTTGTCCCATTGTTGGAGCGCGTGTCCTATGGATCAGATTACTGTTCGTTTTACTCCCGGTCTTGTCACTATTGGAACGCCAGTTGTCCTTATCGGTGAAAGTGGAAATGAGGCTGTTTCGCAACAGATGTGCAGAGAAAACGCGTTACAATTTAACTATGAGGCGGTTTGCTTAATTAGTGACCGTGTTCCTAGAGTTTACAAAAGAAATGACTGAAATGTAAAAGCAGTCAGGAAAACAACCCAAAAGAGTTGACTGGAGGAGTCTGTTTGAGTCTGCTTTATGGCAGATGTGAGGAAACAGAACTGAAAGAGGAATTACGAGTTTACACCAACCTTTAACGGTTCTGCCAGATGAGTAGACCGAAATCTGCTGAAAAGTCTGCAATGGCTGGGCAACTGAAAGCCTGCAGAGATCGCTGCTCTATTTTCCATTTCGCCATGAAGATGATTTTAAAGTGAGCATCGAATGATAGAACTTCAAGATGGTGAAAAGGCAGTTGTTTCAGGAGTTGTCGTTGCTGCCAGCTAATGTGCAATTATGGGTTATGACTGCGGCAGTCGTACTGCGTTTTACCATGAAAACAGGATGAAGTGCTACTTGCAGTCCGCTTCTTTAACCAACCTTATCTAGCAGACAGGTGAAGGTTGGCTCAACCATTGCTATTTTTCGGCAAATGTGGAGCAAAGGTGCTAGTTTACGGCTGGGATGAAAAATTCTGGCGCAAGTAGAAGATGATTTGCAAACCAGTTTATCCAGTCAGCTCAAAGGGATTAGTCAAGCCAGTTTGGTCAAGGTCATCAAGACAGCCTTTGACCAGGGGTTGGAGTCGCTCTTGGAGGGAAATTTGCTAAGTGTTGTTAGAACGCTATCAGTTACTAGGACGGAATCAGGCTGTGACGAGCCATGCATTTCACTTAACAGAATGGCTACAAGCCTCTTGCCTCGGATCAAGGATTTGAAGAGCTGCTTTCAAACGCAGTGCAGGTTCTCAAACATGAAACAAAGATGTTAGTCAGGGCTTGGTATTCCTTGGCAGGCAGACTTGCTAGGAAAAGAGCTACTCTACCTTTTGAGTTAACAGCCGCTCAGGGCACGCAGTCTCAAACGAGATTTTACAGGATGGCGAAATCGCCAGCTCACATACGAGCAGCTCTTGCAAGGAGATGCGTCGGGTGAGTGGAAAGACGGTGGTTGCCGGGTTTGAAGGCGGCGTTACTCTTATGCAGCTGGTTTGCAGTCTGCTCTCATGGGTGCCAGCACGGAAATCTGCAGAGCAGCACTTTGAGGCTAACTGAGCCAATCCTTTCCTTGAACTACGGACAATTCTGCTGACAGTGGGGGAATGAAGCCAGCCAGAACGCAGACAGGCACTAGAAGCCAGAGTGAGGGCTGCTCAGGTGGATACGATCGTCGGCACTCGTGCTTGAATTCAAGAAGGCGTGACATATCATCGGCTTTGGTCCTGGCATTATTGATGAACAGCACCGTTTGGAGTGGGACAGAGGCGGGTCTGCGGGAGGATCAATCCGACGAGCTGATGATGTACCGCAACGCTCACATTTCCTAGAACGCTTGCACATTGCTGCTTTTGGCGACATGGATGTCCATTATTAATCAAATGCCAGCAGGACGTAAAGCCGATTATCACCCGATCGGGTCAAGCTACGAGCAGCTGGAAATAGTTTCGGGTTGGTTGAGAGGTGAGTTGCAGCGAGGCGCTCAGGTTCGTATATCATCTCTCCTTTGACTGAGGTCAGTCAGCGCTGGATCTGATGTAATTGCTTTGGAAGAGGAAATAAACAGTGACCCTATTTCGGTGACAAGACTCATGCAGCTCCTACATACGGTAAAAATGAAAGATGCGATGAAAAGATGCCATTATACGTGATTTTGCAAGAGAGGAAAACGGACATTCTGGTTTCCGAAACTGATCATTGCACAGTGGTACACCGTGCTTCTTTACGGTCATGCTAATCGTGGATGCCCGTGATCGACTGGAGCTCAGCCAGCTTCATCGGTGCACGTGGTCGAAGTAGGACGTGGAGATAAACAGTCTTATGCGGGTTCTTGTAGCCCGTCCTAGGACAGAATCCGGCAAGAAACGCATGGCAAATCATGTGACGGGAAAACGACTGACGGTTTTGTCTTGGCAGAGAAAGATTTGAAAATGCGTGGTTCTGGTGAAATCTTCGGCACTCGTCAGTCCGGTTTGCCGGAATTTCAGGTGATGATATATGACAGGATTAACTCCAATTTTAGGAGGAGGCCGTAAAAGTCGCCAGTCAAATTGTGTCCACTCCTGATTGGCGAACGAATGCAGATTGGCATATTGTGAGCGCTTCCACTTTGGACAAGCAGGACTACTTGGATTGATTTTTAGTTTATCATCATATATAAACCACTCTCAAATCATTTGGATGAAGTAAATTAAAGATTTTCTGAAAGAAATCTATAAAGCCTGCTTTAAGTTTTTCAGGCTATACTAAATTCATCAAAAAGAAAGAGTGAAGTCCAATGACAGTAAAGCATTAAAGTACATTATAACAAAATATTCATCGGTGAAAAGGAATCAGAAATATATGGCAAATAACTAAAACACAAAAGAGCTAAAACTCATACGTCTCCTAAACATAAAATATATCTCAGAAGCTTCGAAATATCGAGCTTTTTATCTATCTGTAAATCCCATCAACCTTCGCGGTAGTTCCTTAAAGGCATGCTCGCAGCCCAGCATTCAAGAGCAATCAAGAGTTTGATACGAGCTTTAGGAGCATTGAGCTCTTTGACAAACATAACGCCCTGATCTTCGTGTAACTTCGCGCCACCCCCTTCATAAGCATAAACTGGCTCTGCAATCCTGTTAAAGCCACCGTGATACTTTGAGGTGCGACGCGGTCAGTAGGTCGCAGGATTGGCCGGAGCTGCAACTTCTTGGCGGCAGAATTTCCAGCACCAAAAGGCTTCAGCGATGAGTACTCAGATCTATCTTTCTAAGTCTAGCATATCCAAGCAGTTCAGTTTTTCGGTCTCAGCATAGGCTGGGATACTGGGAACCAACCAGAAATTTTATCTAAATGAAAACGAACGCGTGGTTCAGCTGTTTTCGAACAGAGGATCTTGCTTCATAATCGGTCCGAAGTGGTCCAAGGAGTTGGGCGTTTGAAAAGTGCTGACATTGGGTTGTGTGCGTTTTGGTCACGCATTTGGCAGCATGGATTTCATCAGAACTCATAAACTCACTCAGGACACGCCCTTTTCCGCAGTGCTCTTTCATCACTTGCAACACGCGAAGTGCAGACAAGTAATTGTAAACTCCGTCACTCCCGAGTTCATTAGGAGCTACGCATGGCACCAGTCAAAACAACAGGAATATTTGGAAGTTCCATCGTATCCATAAGCTGTTCTTCCAGAGTGTCCGTTCCATGAGTACTGCAACCCCGTCAAAATGTTTCCCGTCTGTCTTGATTTTTGATACAATTCGTAGCACAGTTGCTGCGTGTTATGTGGAGGCTAGGAATATTGAAAACATCACAGCCGTCGCTTCTGATATGCCTTCTAGAGGAACCGCAACATACGGTTCATGATTGTGTTCGTTTCAGACGACTTTTCCAGTCAGTAGTCCCGCCTCAGCATGGAAATAAGTGCCTCCAGTATGCAAACTAAAATTTTTGTCAGTAAGTGAGCTTCCTCCTGAATCTATGCTTATAATTATTGCATCATAAAAGAAGAGATGAAAATGAATGGAAATGAAACAGTCGTTCTTTTGCGATATTGACGGGACGTTAGTAAATGGATAAATCGCACTTGGTCTTAGAAATCCACAAAACGTTTAGCGATTCATAGTTTAAAACAGCAAAGGTATTTTAGTTGGTTTAGTCGACAGGTCGTAGCGTCATTTTTGTCCAATCTTTTATGGAGCAGTTGGTTGATTTTGACCAACCTATAATGAGACAATATATATCAAAAGATAAAAGTCGGCTCTGCTGAAGCCACTGATAAAACCAGTTTGCGTCACTCTGATTTTCGTATGTCTCGCCGGCATAAAATAGAAATCTCGTTTGGAACAAAATCAGGAGTGATTGGCCTCCAAACTGCGAGCTTATGCACAATGAGCAAGTTTTCTCAATGGACCAGTCGTTTTGTTCCGAAAAAGATGGCACACTGGTAAATAAAAGTTTCAGTCAATGTGGCTAGCAAAGGCGCTTCCTCAACAGCAGGATGATTTATTGAAATCCATTCAAGAGCCATGATTTATCAAGTGCTGATGCTGGCAAATACCAAAAAGAGAAGCACGAGCGTCATCGAAGCGGAGTTTTCAGATTTAAAGTTTACTCGTAAGCAGTCCTTTTCGCAGCCGATATCGTCAATCAAGGAATGTCAAAGTTAGAAGGAATTAAAGCTGGTCGGAAAGAGAATACGCTTTTGACATCAATCAGGTCGTGGCTTTTGGTGACTCTGGTAATGATGTTGAGATGTTGGCGGGCGTTGGTATGTCTATTGCCATGGGAAATGGAACCAGTCGAGAGTGAAAAGAAGTTGCAAAACACACGCAACCAGCAGCAGCAATAGTCAGGACGGGATTCATAAAGCTTTTGCTACTTTGGCATTTAGCGAGTGAAAAAGTCTGTATCAGTGGTGACCACCATTTCATAAGGTCAAAGAATTTCGTGGGACAATGGACGAAATGTACAGGAAGAACCCGTTCTGTGCGCACCAGAAGGTGCTCGTCTACCGTACTGCAGGCTTCAAGCAGTAGAAGGAACTGAGTGAGATTTTTACGAGGCGGCCGGTCCTTCTGAAGGGGTCTTTGAGCAGTCTGTTCAATCTTTGCACGAAGCTGGCGAACAGCTGCTGAAAAAGTCAAAAAGAAGAGCAAAGCAGAGATGTCTCTCGTCGTCAAGTGGTGCACTCACTGATATGTTGTGTACTTTTACCTATGGCGGTTTTGTGTTACCGGGAGTGGATCCAGAATACTTGTTTGACATCGTCCACCGAGCCAATATGGGTAAAACTCCTTTCCAGATGGCGAGCGCATGTTACGATCCTGTCGCGCATAAAATCTTAAAACCAGATGATTGGGAAGAAAATGCCTCAGTAGCTGACTGTTACAGAGCTTGAACTTGATCAAAATTCAAAGCCCATCAACGAAATTGTCACTGAAAATGTACAAGAGAATGAAAAAGAAAGAGCTTGGTTTGTGTACCCAATCTCTTTAACTGATTATAATGTTTTTCTTTATCGCGGACGACCAGTAAATCAACTTTTGCATGGCGCAAGGTGTATTCAGATGAAGAGCCGACTGGCTAACCGTTCAAGGCATTGGGCAGTAGCTACTGACCATTCGCGATGAGGCCAACTTTTGTTCTTCTGAGAATATCTGTTGCAGAGAGAGGGTTTTCTGCTTTCATTTCGCAATTGTGACAGCATATCGCCACGCCGGCTAACTTGGCTCAGCATATTGATCCATGAGTTTCTTTGCATCTTCTGCAATTCTTCATGAGACTTCTGCATCAAATGTAGAAACGCTTTTGCAAGGCACGTGCCTGTCAACTACATGGGCAGTACTGTCAGGGCGTGAATTATTTTCTCAGCGTCACATTTATGCCTTTTCAAAAGTGCAAAACCAGCTTCGTGAGAACCGTCAACAGCAGACCATAATGTTTTGATATCTTTGTGGCATAGGAATACCTCCATTCTTTCTTTAGTTATATTGTGATCCCTTTACATGCAGAGTAAAGTGTTTCAAGCGAACTTTACAAGAAGTTTTTAGATTTTTAGAAAAATTGCGCGTTATAATAAATTGACTCTTTTTGAGGCTGAGGAAAAATTCGATGAAAGAAATTTAATAAATCAACAAAAATTAGAACATGTGACGGCGATGTTCGACGTCACTGTCTTAGAAGAAGCCATGCGGATGCCACGCATTGATGCAAACAGAGAGAAAATTCTGCGTTTAAACACGGGAAAACCCAGCTGAGTTTGGTTTTACCGCACCAGATGAGGGTGATTCACGACTTGATTATGAATGCGCGTGATTGGCGAGGATATCTCGACTGCAGGGATCACTCGCTCGGAAGTCTATTATGCAATATTGTCGACGGAAAATATCCCTACGACGATATTGAAAGATGTTTACCGCGGAAATGGGGGTTATGAGCTGATTGTTATGTCTATGCAGGAGTTTGCTGGATAATGGGTGACGAGGTGCTGCGCCGATGCCTCACTATCCGCTCTTGGACGGCAGCGGTCCACTTTAGCTGGGGAAATGCGGTTCATTATCTCTGTGATGAAGCGGCAAGATTGGTATCCAGATAGTAACGACATCAAACTGCATCAGTACCTCTAATTACAAAGGCTATTGTCGTTATCAACTTCCAAACAATCCGACACAGGAGCTTTGTATCCCAAAAGAGGTGTTGGAAGAACTAGTTGAAGTTGCTGCGGCAAAACACTGATTATTTTTGCCAGATGAGATTTGGCGACCGTTTAGTGATGGACGGTGATGAGAAACATACGGCTATCATCGCAAGTTTGGCTCCTGACCTAGTGTCAGCATGGTACGGCTTGTCTAACACATCGGGCTGCTGGTTTTCGTGCTCGGATGGATGGTACAACGTCTGGTCCCAAATATCACGTAAAGATTATAATATTGAAGGCCTGAATATGCTATCCGTCATGCGTTTAGTGCTCAAATGTCTCTATCTCAGCATGTGGTAACAAACATCGCTTGGAGAGCTACCAATCGAGTCGATGAATTGTTGCCTCCTGGTGGTCGCATTTATGAGCAACGGAATTTATTTACAAGGCTATCAATGAAATTCCGGGTTTTGTCGATAACCAAACCTAAAGCGGGCTTTCTATATTTTTCCTAAAATTGAGGGGAAATGTATCGAGGCCGATGACGATGAGCAATTCGAGCTGGATTTCTTAAAAGCAAGAAAAGATTTTTACTGGTGCATGGACGAGGTTTTTAACTGAAAGACCAGATCATTTTCGTATGTGTTTATCTGCCTCGTGTAGATGATTGGCACAAATTCAAGAGAAAATGACTCGTTTCTAAGACAATATCGGAGATAACAGAAAGCAGACAGACTCGGCGATGATTTGCTGACGTTCACCTACTGCATCGTCAATTTATTACAACAGTGTTGGGCGATGAGCTGGAGACTTTCGTCCCAGCTTTTGTGCTAATACGGAGGAGTGAGAAGCTCAGCCAGCTAATCGCGCATAATTGGTATCCCGGGAATAAACAATTTTCAGATAATTGTTGAAGATTGTAAGCGCTTTTCATGATATAAATCAATAAGATTATATGCGAGGTAAATTATGGTACAAACTTATTAGCAAAAACACGAGTACATCTATTATTTTGCGTCGTTCGAGATGAGACGATTGCGGGATGAATTACCATGCAATGCGATTGCAAAGCAATTAGCTGAAAATCATGGATTGTGGTCGCTTGTATTGTAAACAGCAAGGGGCGTCTTTTGTATTTTATGCGCTACAAGACGAACAATGACCGTGTGGGAAGCATTTTCATCAAACGAAAATCTTCCCAGAAGAGTATGTATTGCACAGCAATAATGCATGAATAAGCAGAAGTTAAATCTTCCCGCCAACCCATTGCTCGATTTTTCCAGTCGAAACCAAAGATGAAT